>Ga0209556_1000029_pt1 | contig 133132 bp, 122 predicted proteins | sample SaaInlV_150m_DNA_5_FD_184652 | JGI IMG/M metagenome (GOLD analysis project Ga0209556, IMG submission 184652) | Marine microbial communities from expanding oxygen minimum zones in the Saanich Inlet - SI037_S3LV_150m_DNA (SPAdes) (version 2) | ecosystem: Environmental > Aquatic > Marine >...
TGTTGTCGTATAGCATTATGCGATGTGAGTTATTATTTGGTTTACAAAAGTTTATGGCTTCCATAAGCTGTTGTTGCCAGTTGTTTCTGTTTTTTATAACGTCTTGCTGAAGCACGCGTATTATGCTATGATTGTTTTCAAACGCTATTTTGTCTTTGTATCTGTCATTTTCTTGTGTTTTTGCTGGATTTTTTCCATTTTTTACTTCTATGAAATGATGTGGTCCATCAAGTTCTATGACGAGTTTTTTTTCGGGAAAGCAGAAATCATAGTACTTGTTTTGTGTCCATAAGTCGTTGAACTCGCGCAGTATATTTTGCTTTTTGAATTTTTTCTTGAACCAGTCGTATAGTATGGTTTCTGTAAGGTGCAAGCAGCACTGGCACCATTTATGGTGATTAACTACTTTATTTAATGTTAGTTGAAAATTTTCGTGACATTTGTCGCAGCGAAATTGAAGAACGGTGTCGGTGCTTGAAAGAGGTATTTGGTATGCTTTAGTGCTTACTATTTTATTTTGTACATTGTCGTAAACACCCTGCAAACATTGATATTTTAATTTGTGCTTTGAAGTTTCATAGGGATAACTTGCAAAGCTTCTTTTTATACAAAGTCTGCAGTCTTTTTCGTAACACAGTTTCGAAGGATCCTCGCAATAAGGACACCACTTACCGCGTACTAAAAAGATGGTGTTTAGTTCAAATACATGCAAACAGTCATAGCACTGAAACACATAAGTTTTGTCTCGTTTTAGCAGGCTTTCGCGAGGGTCAATTGAAACAAAAACTGTTTTTACCTTTATGCCAAGGTAATAGGCTAGCTTCTTTTCTTGATCTTTTAAATAATGGTAGAGTGTTGTGTGCTTGTTACACTCTTCGCAATTTGCTGCCTTTTTGCACGTTGGCTTAAGTTCTTTGCAATAAGGACACCATTCTTCGTTTTCTATCACGCTTTCCACTTTCAGGTCAAAAGTGTGGTAACATACGTCGCATATAAATCGAGCCACAAGGTTGTTTTTCTTAGAAACATTCCTTGGATCAGTCTCGACTATATTTTCTTGTTTGCTGTCTAGTGCTCCAACAAAACAATCTGTCTTTTTGTTTTTGCGCTTAGTCAGCTGCTCAAAGCTTGCAAAACTTTTCTTCAGTTTCATAAAAGCCTTTTCATACGTATATAATTTGTTGTAATTTTTTTTTATTTTTTAAGCGCATTTTTAGCTTATTCTTCATCCATGAGCATCAATGCCATTGCTGCATAGTTATGGAGATCCAATAAGGTGTCTCGCATACTTTCGCTATTTATTAGATTGATGCCGCTGTTGGAAATGGAAATCGACCGTTGGAGCTTGTCTTCCATACGGATAAGAACGCCTATTGTTCCATACTTAGCAAAAGCGTCTCCGTAATCCTTGTTTTTCTTTTCAAAGAGTTGTAGACCCTCCTTTTGGATTTTTTCCATTTGGTTTACACGGTTTACACGGTTTTTTGGTTGATCCATTATTTTAATTTATTTATTTATATTATAATGGACGAAAATAGTTGTCCTAAATTTTTACGACCAAAACTTGTAAACAAAGAATTAAAATGTACTAATCGGAATTATCCTGATTTTTTTCTTACAATGGAAGGAAATGCATGTTGTACTAGAAAACAATTTAAGTTAATGACAAATGGTGAATTTCCTGTTTTGAATATTGAAGATTACAAAAATATTCATACTTTTATGCACGAAAACAACATTAATTGTCCAGATAAATTTTGTAATACACATGGTTCAAAAGCTGAAATAGCTTTTACACAAGGATTATATTTTTCAGATGGAGATCCATGTGAAGATGAAAATAATATTATAAAACCTATTGAATTAGCAATTGAAACTTTTAATAGAGGAATATTTTTAACTAAAAATGTTTGTAAGGATCTTGAAAATGAATTACCATCACAAAATTGGTTGAACAAACAAAAGAATTATTTTAATACATTAAGTGAAACTGAACAAAATTATTTAAAATTTTATGGTACTGGTGCTGGATATTCTTTGTTAAATAGTTTTATTCGTAACGGTTTCCAACTTATTTTTACAAAAGGAAATAAAAAATCATTAAAAGAAAATAATCCTTATTTTATTGAAACATTTAATACATTTACAAAAAACGGAGGAAAAGATTATCACAATTATTTTATACATTATTATAATTCAATTCAAAAATGTATATTAAATTCACCTGTGCTTGATAAAGACATTGTTTTATACCGTGGGCAAAATGGTGATGATTTTTTCAAAGGACTAAAAAATAATTTATATCAAAATATAGGCATAATGTCTTGTACACCACGTAGCTATATAGCTGCTAGATTTGCAGTCAGTCATAATTTGTTTATTGAAGGAACTCCTTTTATTAGTCGAATTATAATACCAAAGGGTTATCGTTGCTTGTTAAATTTTGATAATGAACATACAAAATATATTTATTTATTTGAATTTATTTTACCAGACAATACATTATTTTATGTCAATAAATTTGATTCAGACAAACAGTACATTGATAAGCTTAATAAAAATACTATTCCATTGAATATTAAAACAAATGAAATTATATTAATAAATGAAAAAAGTATTGAACCTTTTGTTTTGTATAAAAGTATTCAATTAATAAAAAATTATGAAAAACCAAAAGGTTTGGGTTTAAATCAAAATTTTATTAATCCCGAAAATGAAAATAAAAATGTTTTATATTATAAAAAAATTATTGAACAAGCATCAAAAGAAAAAATAATACTCGATATAGATAGTGCAATAGTAAATATAGTGTATGATATAGTTAACAAAGAAGAAAAAAAAGAAAATGTTAATGATCTAAAAAAAGTTTTTGACTTTCTTATGTCACTTGAAAATAATGTACCAAAGAAAAAAAGACAAGAAAATTTTAACAATGCACTTTTTGCACTTGTTATTAGTAATACTTTATCCAATAAAGGTTATTTAGCTATAACTGGTTATGCTAATAAGGAAAATATTGGTATTTATGTACATGCAATAAGACAAGCTTTGAAAAATAAAACTATTTATAGTCCTCAAAGTTTTTCAAATAAAATTGTTGTTAATTGAATAATTAATTTATTAGTATATTTTTTATTAAAAATATATTAAATTATTTTATAATATGAAATTATTTATTTCAAGTTACAATTATGAAAAAGATCAAAATATAAATAATAGTAATCTCGTATACAGAATACCTTGTGTTCAGTTTAAAAATAATGGATGGAAAATAGCTACTATTGACGATTTACCATTTCTTAGTTTAGACGTTATTAAGTCTTTTTGTGACTCAATAACACCGTCAGTAATACTAATATGGATGTGTTCTTCGTATATTTTAAAAAACAAAAAATTTTTATGTAATACAAAAAATAGTAATGTTAATATAAAATTGTGTTGGTACATAGATGACCTTCACAATAATATTAAACAGCGTTTTAGCATTTTAAAATGTTTTGATGTTATACTTAATTCTTATGAATATTGTTTTAACAAATTTTATGGATCTGGTTACAATACATATTGGTTTCCACATTATGTAAATGAAAATTTAATAAAAAATATTGAATTCAACAATGACCCGGTGCCGAAAATATTTTTATCGGGTCAGATTACGCAACACATTTATCCAGCACGTCACAAAGCTTTAATAATAGCAAAAAACGACGAACGCATTTATTATTTAAGTCACCCAGGTTACAAGGAAAGAAACAAACACGATTATTGTGGTAGTAAGTATTACTCTTTAATGAATAATTTTTTAGCTGCATTTACATGTTGTGCAAGGAATGATCGACCTTATATTGTATCAAAATTTTTTGAAATAATAGCTTGTGGTACACTATTAATAGCGTATGACGAATTTGTTAAAGAGGAACTAAGAATGCTTGGATTTGTTGAAAATGAAAATTATATATCATGTAATATGGAGAATATGCAAGACATTTTTGACTATGTGTTAAATCCAGTTAATATTGAAAATATTAATGTTATACGAAAAAATGGGTTTGAACTTTCTAAAAAAAATTCATTTCTTTGTAATAGAGTAAATAATTTCTGTAAATTTATTGAAAAAAAATATAATTATATTATATAAACAAATTATGGGTTCTACCCAATCCCTTCGTCATCATGGTGGTTCTGATGAATATATTCAGAAACAAGAAAAACAAGTGAGAGAGTTGATAAATAAAGAAGATTATGAATACTTAAAAACCAGATTTTGGGGTCATACAGCGTTTAGTGAAAATATTGACTATCAAAAATTGTATACAGAATTAATCAACAGTGATAATGAAGACAAAAAAATGTTTGCTGAAACATCATTAAAATTGCACATGCTTATTCACAATATGATGCTATATAATGACAAAAGTATTGAAAATTTTATTGATGAATTGTCAAGCAACGATTCTATGTTGAAATTATTCGACTATAGAACTTTGCGTTTAGGGGGTTACATTGATATCGCAGAAAGAAGCGATTTTTATAATATTCCTAATAGAGACTATATTATAGGTATTCTCACCAAATTAAAAGATATAATTGAAAATAAACCGATACAACAACAAGAAGAAGAAAAGTATGTTCCTTCCGAACAAGAATTAAATATAATAAATTTAATAAAAGATAAAAATCTTGAAGGTTTAAAAAAATTAATGTTTCAATATATGAAATATGCTGTTAATGGAGACGAAGATTCTAAAAATATTGAGTACCAAGATATTTACGATGGAGAAGACGACGATGAAACTATTAAAAAGGCTTTAAATGCAGTTGAAGCTCACGATATATATAGTTATATTATTTTATTTGGCGAAAATCCTCGTGATGATGAAGATTATATTGAAGATAAGGATAAATTGAAAAATGCTCTTGATATAAAGCCTTACTTGGACTATGTGAATAGCGATGAGTATGTTCATCCCGAAAAAGATGTTGTCATTAAAGAGATGAACCATGTAAGAGACCTTCTTGGATTTACTGCTATTCAACAAGTGGGGCGAGGACACCGTAATCAACATGGAGGAATGTGGCAACGCGGTGGCTTTTTTATGACTTGTTCTTAACTTTTTAAATTTTTTTCAATTTATATTTTGAAAAAGTGAAAAATTTTATCGTAAGAAAAATAATAATCTTTTTTAAGAATAATAAATGTCAATACCTCCTATCATTGCACCTTTTTCTGGCTTGCCACGATAAAGAAATGGTTTAAAATGTGTTTGTACTTTATTAATTTTTTTCAGATTTTTATCTTTTTGTATTTCTTTTATGATATTTCTTACTTTTTTGCGAATTTCAGATTTTTTCATGGTAAGTGTTTTACCAATTTGATGCGTTGGCATTCTGTATCCATCGTTTTTGCTATAAAGCAAAATAGATGTTCCTGATGTATAGATTTCATTTTCTTTTAAATCTGAACCGATATTCCACGAAATAGGATAAGTTCCGTTTTCTGTTTTTTCGTATGTTTTTGGGCGTTTATCAATTTGTTTCATCCATCGTAAAAATTCTTTTGATTTCATCCATCGAGCCATTTCCTCTCGTGTCATGTTTTCGTTGTAATGAAGAGAACTCTCTTTCTTCTTTGATACTTTCTTAGGGCTCTTGCGTTTTCCAGAAGTTTTCTTCTTTGAGGTGCGTCTGGTGCTTCTTCGCTTTTTTGACGTCTTCTTCTTTGAGGTGCGCTTGGGGCTTCTTCGCTTTCCTGACGTCTTCTTCTTTGAGACGCGCTTACTTGAAACACTTTTCTTTACCCAACGTTTGGTACCTTTGTAGGTTGTTTCAACAGTCCATGTATTTCCATCATTTCCTGTTTTACTAGTGCTAACAGCTTGAGTATGGGAACAGTAACCAAGACCTTTTGGTGATGGTTCGTTTCCTTTGTATGACCGGCTTGGGTCATCAATACATTTTGGCATAGCTTATATCTTAAGAAAATTTTATTTTTGCAAAAAAATAGCTGGTATTGTTATAATGATTGGTGGAGGAAAGTGTTCTTTGTGTGGCTCACCAAACACAACAAGAGCTTCTTGTCCTCTTAATCCCAAGAATAATGGAAAAGGAAACTACATTAAACATCCGAATGCTAAGAATAATGCTTCTTTGGTTCCTGTTGCTCCTACTTCAGGTTCTTTTAACAAGCCTTTCTTGAAAGTAGTTGTTGGTAATTTCAAACCTTCAAACAAGATTATGGCGTTCGACTTGGATTCAACTCTTATTACAACAAAAAGTGGAAATAAGTTTCCAAAAAATATGGATGACTGGAAGCTTACAGACAATGCTCTTGTTGCTGCTCTAAGAGTATGTGCATCAAGTGGTTATGCAATGGTAGTGTTCAGCAATCAAGGAGGTATCAAAAATGATGTTGAAAAAAGAAAAAATATGAAAAATAAGTTTGAAAATGTTATAAAAATGTTAGGAATATCTTGCGTAGGATATTTTGCTACACATGACAACGAGTATCGCAAGCCTATGATGGGGATGTGGAAACAGTTCATTAGTGAATACAGTGTTAATATAAGTCTTTCAAGTTCATTTTACTGTGGTGATGCTGGTTCAGATAAAGACTTTTCTCAGTCTGACAGAATGTTTGCAAACAACATTGGATTACCTTTTTTGTACGGCTATGATGCTTTTTTGCGCCACTCTTGTGGCAAAAATGTGTCTTCTGTTGGTCCTGCTGCTTTTACTCCTGTTGTTGCTCCTTCTACTCCTACTAACAAGGAACCAAATGTTGATACAACTCAAAACACGGTGTTCATTATGGTTGGTATGCCTGGTTCAGGAAAAAGCTATTATGCAAAAAAACTTGCACAACAATGTGTTGATGGGGTTGTAATTAACCAAGATACTCTCAAAACACGAGCTAAAGTTTTTAAAGTTTATAAAGACTTACTGAGCTCTAAAGAAGCAAAATGCATTTTCATCGACAGAACCAATGCCAAGATTGAAGACCGTCGTGAATTTGTTACTATGGCTAAAAATGCAGGCTATAAAACAGCTATAATTTTTGTGAAAACAGACGAAGATACATCTAAGTATTTGAATATGTACCGTGTATCTCAATTTGGTGAAAAGAAGATACCAGCTATTGTTTATAACGTGTATAAAAAACATTTACGAGAAAACATGCCTTCACATAAAGAGGTTGATTTCTTTTACGAATATACTCCTGATATCGACCCTGTGATTTTGAAAAAGTACGACTTTGTGTCTAAAAAAGGGGGCAATATGGTTGGTGGATTTTTTATGACTTGTTCTTAATGCTTTATTTTTATTTTTGCGAAAAAAATGTTTTATACAATTATATGGATTCCTCTTTTTCTATGGTCGGTGGTGGAATGTCACCAGAAGACGTCTGTGTTATTTGCACTGAAGCTGGTCCAGATGAAGACACAGGTCTTGAACAAGTGCTTATTTGCCCGAATGGTCACTATGCGCACGTTGACTGCATTACTCCTTGGTATGCTCAAGCAGATAAATGCCCCGAATGTCGTCATGATGTTCGAAATTTTCCTCTTTGGGAAGAAATCAATCCACGGACACCTGAGCAAAAAATTGTGAATTTGTTTGAAAATCAGGATTATGAAACTGCAAGAGTATTGATGTTTTATTATATGAAGCAAGGTGTAGATGTTGATTATAGTCATTTAGAACTTAAATTTGATCAAGATGGTTATCCTGAACACATTCATACCATGGTATATCTTCATGGTGAGTATGAAAGATTTATACGAAGTGGTGATATTAGACAAATTGAATCTTTTCTTAGGTATTTTCAACCTAAATATGAAAATGAAAAACTAGCAATCACCTACAGAAAATCTCTTGATATAAATCCGTACTTGGTCTATGTGAATAGTGATGATTATGTTCATCCTATAAAAGACGATGTCATATTATGGATGAACAAAGTGAGAGACACTCTTGGTTTTCCTAAAGTTCAACAAGTGGGGCAAGGACACTGTAATCAACATGGGGGAATGTGGCAACGTGGTGGCTTTTTTATGACTTGTTCTTAATGCTTTATTTTTATTTTTGCAAAAAAATGATTTATATAGACTAATTATTAGTATGTATTTTTGTTATAATGTTATGGATGAAGCTGCTAAATGCGGTAACATGAAACAGTTACAAAGATTTCATAATCATGGAATAAACTTTACCGAAAAAGCAATGGATCTTGCTGCTTCTAACGGTCATTTAAACATTCTTATTTGGCTGTTTAAAAATGGTGGTAAATGTACACCACTGGCTATGGATCTTGCAGCTGAAAATGGTTATTTGGATATTGTTGTTTGGTTACATAATATAGGTGCTTCATGCACAGTATGTGCCATGGATATGGCAGCACGTAATGGTCATTTCGATATTGTTTTGTGGTTACATATTAACAGAACAGAAGGATGTACAACATATGCAATGGATTGGGCTGCAGAGCAAGGGCATGTAGAAATTCTTAATTTCTTATTTAAAAACAGATACGAAAAATACACCAAATATGGTTTATTTTGGGCAGCAAAAAAAGGACAGCTTGATATTTTAAAATGGTTTTTTTATATTAATTATGATTTTTTCGAAATATTCGATATATGTTATGCAGTGGAGTTAACAAAGAAAAATAAACATAAAAAATGTGTTAATTATTTAAATATGATTATTGACGATAAAAAAGAAGATCAATGCATTTGTTAATGCGTATTAAAATTTTTACTTTAAAATTACAAATTATAAAATGATATTAAGATCAACAAAGAACAAAACTAAATTTTATAGTCTTGAAAATCCTCCAAAAATAACAAACAACTATAAATCAAATAATAATTATGAAATAATTCCATTAATTATAATAACAATTTTAATTATACACTATATTAATAATTATTATGGCAGTATTTGATTATGATCCAAAAGAACATGAAGAAATTCGTAGAAAAAAAATAGACAAAAAAATATTTAAAAAGTGGTTAGTATTAAAAGAATGCAATTATGTTATGAAAGATTTAGAGAAAAAAATAAACATTCTTACAAATGATATGATGTTTTGTAATTATTTTAAAGAAGAAAATTTTATTTTTTACAATAATAAATTTTGTAAAAAAAAATATTCTTTGGAAGATAATGAAAATATTAGACATTTATTTTTAATTAACGAAATTAATAAACATGGTAAAAAAATAGTTTTTCTTCGTCTTAATATTTTGCATCATTATAGATGTTATATTTTAAAAAATGTTATGCGGGACATTAGTTACATAAATAAAAAATGATTTAAAATATATTAGTTAATAATTATGGAATTAAATATTGATGAAAATGAAAAACGTTATTTACACAACGATATATATTACCCTATTTGTAACCTTAAAATAGGGGATAATATAAGAGGATCTACGTTACCTTATTCTGCTAAGTACATAGATGAAACAAAAATATACGAAGGAAAAATTATTTCGTCTATCAATAATAGTATTTATGACATTAAATTACAGTTGAATAATGGTGATATTGTACAAGCAGTAAATAAATGGATACGTGCATCATGTATAATCGAAAAATTGGATTAAATAAAAAATGATTTACTTATATAAATATATTAATTGATGTGTGAAACTAACTATACTTGCTTACCCAAACTTAACAACAATGATTGGACCTATAAATCTGGAGAAACATATTATATAAATATTATGGGTTTAAATCATTCAGATCAAGATGCAATTTATGAAAAAATCTATGAAGATTTTGTTTATAATCCATCAATATTTAACATTACGATGGAAAAGTTGTTTTATGAATGGGTTAATGGAACAAAAGTAAATGTATTAAATTATGAAGTCGATGAAATAACCGAATATAACAGATGGAGTATTACCATTGAATGGGAAGACTTACCGATCAATAAAAAAAGAAAATTACACATTTAAAAATTAAATTACTTTAAACAAAAAATGATTATGGTATGATTAAAAATATAATTACACAAGAATGAGCAACTATAACGAAACGTTTATGACATTGCCTGATGACTTTCATCAAAAAGCGATTTCCTTCTTCAGTCAACGATTTGAAGATTGTGAACAAGATGACATTTCAGAAATGATTCATGATATGAATCATCTGTTTGTCCAAAAATCTTTCAATTACAATCAGGAACAACAGCATGATGAACCAGTCCAGAAGCAAAAAGGTACACGCAAAGTTTCTGCATATAATATGTGGAAAAAATCGAAACAAGGAGGAGATTGGAGCAGCTTGGATGATGATACCAAGATGATGTTTCAACAACAAGCCGATGAAGTTAATTCAAATCGACATCAAACTGTTGTTTCGACAAACGGATCTTGTGAACCTAAAAACAAACGTCGTGTTTCTGCTTACAATCTGTGGAAGAAGTCTAAAACCGGTGGTAATTGGAACAATATGACCGATGAAGAAAAATCCGAATGGTATAATCAAGCAAATGAACTCAATTCAGATTTTGTACCAGCGGCACCCAAAGCACAAACAAAAAAGTTTGATATTGCATATGAGTCGCACAAAATCGCATTGAAATACCTCAGAACAAACAAAATTGGATATTCATTTCCAACTTGGAGATCACTGTCTACATCAAGCAAAGAATTATGGGCTGATTTTGCACGAGAAAATCTCGATGATTCGCTTGACAGACAAACTATCTACAGCGGTGCGGATAATTTCGAAGACGAATTACAGCAATTGAAAGATTAAGATTGCATCATAGGGCGAAATCCCTTAAAACTACTTTATTTTACTATTTGGTTTATCTTTTTATGAAAAGATAACCCAGCTATATTACTTTAAAATTGGAGCTAAATACAACACGTTGTTTAAAGCATCGTGTCTTAGGTTGACTTGTATTTTGACATATAAATGGCAAAAATGCATATTGGTCTTTAAAAGCCATTTTTCTTTTTATTGACCACATATAATCGTCTATTGGTTGAGTTATTGGATAAAACCATTTTTCATGACATAAAAATAATGCAGAATTATAGCTTAAAATATATGCACCTACTCCATATTTTATATTTACATTTGCAATACTATTATTAATATTTTTATTTTTATTTATAATTTTTTCTGGATATGAACTTAATAAATGTATAAAATATTTTTTTTCTTTAAATTCGCTGCAAAAAATATTAATATTTTTACAATTATTTAAATAATCAATATTAAATTCAATGTCATCTTCAAGAACTAGTGCTGCATAATATTTATTTTTTATTATATCGTCCCATATTTTTTTATGACTTAATGATATTGCTTGTGCAATTTTATTTTTATATTTTAAATTGTTTATTTCTTTTTTATATTCTTCAGATTCTGGAGTTATTGCATCAATAAATTCAATAATATTTGGATTTATATTTAATTTTTTAAATTGATTTTCCATAAATTTTTTTCGTATTACATTTTCTTTAACATTAATACAATAAACTTTTTGTAAATCTTTGAATGGTAATTTGCAATCCATATATTATATTATTTTTTTTATTTTTTATATGCTTAAACATAGAAGACTGTTGATATTTTTTTTAAAAAAACTGATTTGGTTATGAAAAGAAATAAATATGAATAAGCAATCGAGTTTCAATTTTAATGTTCCTTCAGTTCAAGAAGGTTTCGATTTTCAAAAACCCTATGTACCATTGATTTTAAGTGAAAGTGAACGTAAGGAAGTCGAAGAAATGGAAAAAATAATAAAATTGTGGTGTAAAAGTTGCGAAAAAGACAAAAAATAAAAAATAAAAAAAATTGCACCCATTAGGGTCATAAATTACTTTATTAGAAAAATGATTTACTTATTATATAAAGCAAATAAATATGGCACGAATATATGTAAATGAATTGAAGAAACCCAAAAAGCAAATAAATGGGTTTCACTTACGAAATTATGGTTGGTCGTCTAAGAAGACAATTTCTCGGCGGCGAATAGCTCTGATGATGGCTCTTCGAGATGTTGAAAATCCCAAAATGATGAAGGACAGAATGCTACACATTTCGCAATGGAACAAAAAAATGTGCTATGACACGTATATGTTCTGGGATGAACTTTCATATGGCGATATGTGGTACCTGGAGCACGCGTGTGAATTAGCGAGTGCGTTGAAAAAAGCCTGAAGAGGTAGTTATAATACTTTAAAAAATGATTATTATATACTTTAGGAATATAATGCCACTATATTATCAAATACATAGAGGATTGGAACTTTCAGAAATTGAAAATAAATTTATAAAAAATAGAGCATTTTTCTTTTCCAAGAAAAATTCTATATGGTATAATATTGAAAAACAAATAAGCGAAGATTATGGTGGATATATCATTTATGAAATATCTATTCCTAATAATCTATTTACATTATCATTTAATCCGAGAACGAAAAATAAAATAGTTAAGATAACCACACAAAATATTAATGAATATAAGAAACTGAAAAAAACATATAGAGGACATGATAATTTTATTAAGGAAATGAATAAAAGGAATATTATTGGGATAGATGCCACATCTGAATTTATTCACAAACATAAAACACTGCCACCACCAGAAGGATATTTATGGAAAAAACCTAAAAGTATAAAAATAAAAAGGATTAAAATTGTAAAATTAAAGTCGGCGTTTTAAAGGTGTAAAAGAAATGAAGAAATAATGCAAAATATACTTGCTAAAATTCTTGATGAACACAAGTGGTACCTGGAGCACGCGTGTGAATTAGCGAGTGTGTTGAAAAAAGCCTGAAGAAGCAGTTATAATACTTTAAAAAATGATTATTCTATATTTTAATATATATAACATGATGAACATAAGTTTGAGAAAATACGGTTATTCTACCAAGGATGATAATGGTGAAAGAATGGATTCTATTCATCATGCTATTTGCAAAAACGATGTCCAAGATGTATATCAACGTCTTCGAAAGCTTGGAGAATTTAATCCAATTATGAAGGAAGATGCAGAAAGTGTTGCACGGATTTATGAGTTGAACTGTGTGGAAGCCTCGATGGAATCAGAGGAACCTAAAACTGGGTCCATGGATCTATCCGTGTTTTTGAGAAATTACGGTTATTTCACCAAAAAGGAATACAATGAAAGATTGGACGCTGTTGAGCGTGCTATTGAGGAGTATGGTGTTCAAGCGGTGTATGAACGTCTTGTGAAACTTGGAGAGTTAAATCCAGCTATGAAGGAAGATGCGGAAAGTATTGCGCGGATTTATGACTTGAGTAACATGGATAATGAATCGGTGGATGTTAATGAAGACGAAACTACAACAGAGGTTGTTAATCAAGTATTTACGGAATACCGAGAAAAATCGAAGAAAGACAAAGAGAAAAAAGAACTATTCTTTGAAATGTTGGATGTAAAATTAAAAAATTATAACCGCGAATTATCTAATATGCTTGACGATGATGATACAAACTTTTTATTTGATAAATTACGTGAAAGTGTTATTACTGCTTATGACGAAAAAATTAAAAAAGACAAAAAAATTATGGATGAAGCAGTTTTAAAATTTACTAAAGCTGAATGTGTTTTTGATAATTATCGAACCAAGATGTCAAGTCTTTACAGAGAAAACACTTATTTTTATGAAAATATGAGCAACTTATTAAAAGAAATGAAAAATGAAGAAATAATGCAAAATATACTTGCTAAAATATTTGAAATTCTTCATGAACACAAAAATTGCAAATTGGTAAATATTTCAGAAATTGAAAAAGAACAGCAAAAATGCATGGATGAAACACGTAACATATTTAATCAAATCAAAGAACTTATTGAAACTAAAAGTATTAATAGATCAAATGATGATATTGAAGGTTATGTTATTACTACAAATTGTATTGTTTCGCTGTACAACAAAGTTTTTCCAAAATTTTTGAACTCATTAATATATGAGGAACGTTTAAGAAATATTAAAAATGCTATTGAAACGATTCCTTGTGCTAAAGATTTTGAATAAACAAATAATAAAATAAATTACTTTATTTGGTTTATCTTTCTATAAAAAAATAAACCAACATTTTATTAGAAAAGTACATGAAGATTTCGATTTCCAAAAAATTGATTTGTATATACTAAATATTGGTCATGTTTGGAGAAAGAAGAATTATGACTGCGAATCGTAGCCTTAACGTTACAGGCAAAGATGGTATTGTTAAAATATTAGTCTTGAAAGGAATACACCTTGATTTGGCAAGGTACATAGTGTTACAAACATACAAGGGTTGTGGTGTTGATACACTTAAAAGTGGAGAATATTGGTTGTTTTCACATCCAGATTTTTATCCACTAAATGATGGGAAAGAAACTTGGAATGCTTGTGCAATAAATGGGCATTTGGAAATAGTAAAATTTTTACATGAAAATAGGACCGAAGGATGCACGGAGAATGCTATGGATTATGCAGCGGAAAATGGGCATTTGGACGTTGTGAAATGGTTGCATTTTAACAGAACCGAAGGATGCACAGATATGGCTATGAGTTATGCAGCAGAAAATGGACATTTGGAAATAGTAAAATTTTTACATGAAAATAGGACCGAAGGATGCAGGGATAATGCTATGGATTGCGCAGCACAAATTGGTCATTTGGAAGTTGTGAAATGGTTGCATCTTAACAGAACCGAAGGATGTACTACATGGGCAATGGATTGGGCAGCTTTTTATGGGCATTTGGAAGTTGTGAAATGGTTGCATCTTAACAGAACCGAAGGATGCACATCATGGGCAATGGATTGGGCAGCACGATTTGGTCATTTGGAAGTTGTGAAATGGTTGCATCTTAACAGAACCGAAGGTTGTACAACATATGCTATGGACGAAGCAGCACAATTTGGTCATTTGGAAGTTGTGAAATGGTTGCATTTTAACAGAACCGAAGGATGTACTAAATGGGCAATGAACAAAGCAGCAGAAAACGGGCATTTGGAAATAGTAAAATTTTTACATGAAAATAGGACCGAAGGATGTCATAGATGGGCAATGAATCATGCAGCAGAAAATGGGCATTTGGAAGTTGTGAAATGGTTGCATCTTAACAGAACCGAAGGATGTCATAGATGGGCAATGAATTTTACAGCAAAAAATGGACATTTAGAAGTTGTGAAATTTTTACACAAAAACCGAACCGAAGGATGTACAGCACATGCTATGAATTTTGCAGCAGAAAATGGGCATCTGGATGTTGTGAAGTGGTTGCATTTTAACAGAACCGAAGGATGTACTAAATGGGCAATGAACAAAGCAAAAGAAAATGGGCATTTGGACGTTGTGAAATGGTTGCATAAAAAAGGAAAAAAAAATAAAAAAGGAAAAAAATAAAAAAATAAAAAAATTGCTCCCAGTTGGGACATAAATTACTTTAGTGGTTTTAGGTGGATAAGAGGAGGGTTCCCCAGTAAAAACTGATTTGCTTATCGTAGAGAAGTAGATATGCAAAAAATATCAAACAAAAATGCGAATCGTAGCCTTGACGTTACAGGCGAAAGTGACATTATCATCAAAAAGATGGCAAAAGTATTGAATGATGACTGCAAGAAGGTGATTTTTGTTATGGCTATGGACCAGAAGGTTGTTGAGTTTACTCAAAATAATGCTGCAAAAAAGATACAAAACTGGTGGCGTCTTGCTACAGGATATCGGGTTATCTTGAATAAGATTTGGAATGCTTATCAGCGTGATGAGTTTGAAAGATTGGACTGTTTGAACTTGGATTTGAAGTTCTTGCATTTTGTTGGTAATGCGTCGGTGATGCACATTGACCATTATATCTATGTAGAAGCAGTGCATTGGTATATACAATATAGATATCCCTGTGTTTTCTGCAAGGAGTTCATTGATATATTTTATGACGTGGAACAAGAAGAGGAAGATTATGACTATCATGACTGGAAGACAAGCAGAAAATGGTTGATATTTGCGAGGTATATTAACTCGTGTGGAGGATTGGATGAGTGGAACTGGTTGCAGGTGTTTTCTGGGATTATGATGGAAAAGGAAGGTGACGAAGAAGAAGAACTGTTTTCTTGTGATACTTGGCTGACAAGGGAGTTGAAAAAATACGACGCACCTGGGGATGTCATGCCTTTTGAACGAAAGCAGATTGTTTATATGACCAATGGGGTTTCGCCAACGTTACGACTGATAAGAGGACCAAATGAAGATATTTGCACAAAAAATTATTTTTTGTTGGCAGAAGTTCTGACAAGTAGTGAAAAGATGAGTTTATTCGACCTGGACAAGTTGTTGAAGTATTTTATCATTGACCCGTCACGTGATTATGCCAATGATAATATTGAAAATATGTCTGTGTTTGAAGAGCACATAATAGATGAAATAGGAAATCTTATGTCTGTGTCCATCGATGAACATTTCCTGGATTGTTTGTGTTTGCGATTACTAGATGTTGTGTTTAAAGCAAGCAATAATTATGAGGAGTATCGTTTTACGGATTTGATTTGCGATAAAATACTGGCTTCTGGTCTAGCAAATCAGATATTGTTCAAGAATGTGATGATATGTGGCAATACACAAAAAGTAAAGGCAGATGTGTTTATCAGGGTAATGGTGAGACTGGGGCTTATGAATGTATGGCCAAGCTATTAACACTAGGATAGTGTATTAAAAAAGAAAAAAGACAAAAAATATGAAAAATATGAAAAAAAGACAAAAAAACTGCGCCCGAAAGGGACTTAATTACTTTGATGCGGGTCTATGGACACACGATGGCTATCTGAGAGTATTCTCCCTAACTTTGTGTAGTTTGGAGGCGGGGTGGCGCCCAGAAAAACTGATTTTCTTACGTATGGTAAGCAGTTATGAGTATAATAATATCGAATGAAAAAGACCCAATAACATTGGAACCATTGGAAAACTGCAGAAGAACATTTGCCTTTTTACACAAAAATGTAGCAACAGTTTATGATTTTGACAATTATAAAGAAAATATTAAAAAAATTGGACCTATAAAGCCACATACAGGAGAACGTTTAACGCGTGTGGATAAACTATCTCTGAATGATATTTGGAAACAGTACAACGAACCTATTCCGTTTCCTGAAGTAAAAAAGAAGAAAGAGAAAACAAACACCGAACTTATATTAGACATTATTGGATGGGTTGTAATATTTGTTGGTGTGATAGTCGAATTTATCTTTTTATGTAAGTGTGATGGGCTTACATGCCTTGCGCCTTCTTAACATCTTACTTTGGAGAGGTTTGGTGCTATGGGAGTATTCTCCCTAACAATGGTTTTGGGGGGGAGGAGGGGTTAAACATTGTCTGGTCTATGAGGTTAAACCGTGTAAACCGTGTCCCCAGGAAAACTGATTTGACTATGGGACCACACAAATCTCATTGGTTTATCATATTGAAAGAGTGAGAAAAAGTTATGCATTTACGAGATTACGGTTATTCCACCAAAAGGGAAATCAATGAAAGATTGCGCGCTATTAAGTATGCTGTTGACAATAATGGTATTCAACCAGTGTATGAACGTCTTGTTAAACTTGGAGAGTTTAACCCAGTTATGAAGGAAGATGCGGAAAGTATTGCGCGGATTTATGAACTGAACGTGGAAGACATGGAAGAAGAAACAGTTGTGGAAGCAGCAGTTCCACCAGTTGTGAGAGCTCTACCATTTGTGAGAGCTGCTCAAGCAGAAAAAGAAACTACTTGGAAGGCTCTACGACCAGAGGTTGATAAAGGTGTCAAATTACAACAAATTTGTAAAGATGCACCTAAAATGAAGACTGATATGGGTGTTTATGGAGTTCAGGACAATGCGCATTCCAGAATGCAATTGTTGCAAGACCTTGCTGATAAATACGGAATATTTTCTGTATTGTCATTGATGGCAACTCATCTTGTTACCTTTATTAACCCAGACCAAAAAAAAATAATGGAAGGTGATATGTCGGCATTGACAGAAACATACAACGAGAAGATGAAAGCAAGTGCGGAAGCGAAAGCAGTTGCGGAAGCAGTTGTGGAAGCCTCTGCGGAAGTCTCGGTGGAAGAGAAGAAAGAGAAGAAAGAAGTGTTCTTGGAAATGCTGAATGTGAAGTTTGCTAAGTATAAGCAAGAGTTATGCTGTTTGCTTGATGTTGAAGACGCAGATATTTCGTTTGAAAGTGTGTATGAAAGCGTTGTGAATACTTACAACGAAAAAGTTCAAAAAGATAATAAAATTATGACACAAAAAATACAAGAATTCAGCAAAACTTCAAAAATTTTTGAAAAATATCGCGATACTATTGTTCTTATTATTGCAAAAGACTACGAAAACAAGCAGTATTCAAGTTTGCGAAATATGCTAACTGAAATGTCGTTTTCTGAAGAAAAAGTTGTTCAAGATATACTAAACTTGATGATTTCGGTGTTGAAAGAACACAAGCAATGCCAGATTATAAGTGTATCAGAACTTGAACAAAGACAACAAGCCGTTTTGCAAGAAAATGGTAAGATGATGACTGAAATCAGTGAAATGGTGAAGAAGAAAAATGTTGCTGTTTCCGAGTGTGACCTTGAAGGTTATGACATTCTTACATCTACTATTATCTCGCATTACAAGAAAGTGTTGTCAATGCACGTGGATGGTCTGGTGTATGAAATACGATTGCGATACATCAAAAGTTCTCTTCGAGGAATTCCGTCTGATATGTTTTAAAAAAAGAAAAAAGTTTGAAAAAGACAAAAAAATTGCACCCGAAAGGGTCATAATTACTTTGATGGTGGGGTATATGGACTTGTGACGGGTTGTTGGGAGGAGGGAAAGGTTCTGGAAAACCGTAGGTTGTAAGCTTGTCCAGGGAGGAGGGGTTCTGGTCTATGAGGTCCCCCAGGAAAAAATGATTGGGTTATGGTATAAGGTAGATATGCAAAAAATATCAAACAAAAATGCGAATCGTAGCCTTAACATTACATGCGAAAGTGATATTGACATCAAAAAGATGGCAAAAGTGTTGAATGATGACTGCAAGAAGGTGATTTTTGTTATGGCTATGGACCAGAAGGTTGTTGAGTTTACAGCCTCTTTTGCTGCAAAAAAGATACAAAACTGGTGGCGTCTTGCGACTGGGTATCGGGTTATCTTGAATAAGATTTGGGATGCTTATCAGCGTGATGAATATGAAATTTTGGACTGTTTGAACTTGGATATGAAGTTCTTGAAATTTGTTGGTAATGCGTCGGTGATGCACGAAGACTATATTATTCATGAAGAAGCAGTGCAATGGTATCTACAATATAGATATCCGTGTGTTTTCTGCAAGGAGTTCATGGATATATTTTATAATGTGGAAGAACAAGAACCAGATTATGACTATCGTGACTGGAAAACAAGCGGTAAATGGTTGATATTTGCGAGTTATATTAACTCGTGTGGAGGATTGGATGAGTGGAACTGGTTGCAGGTGTTTTATGGGATTATGTTGGAAAAGGAGGAGAAAGAGAACGATTGGGAAGATTGGGGAGGAGCAGGAGCAGGGGAAGTGGGGGGAATGTTTTCTTGTGATACCTGGTTGTCTAGGGAACTGAAAAAGTACGAGTTCAGGGGGTTTTCACGGAGGCAGATTATTTATATCACTAACGGTTTTTCACCAACATTAAGACTGTTAAACGGACTACATGAAGATATTTGTACAAAAAATTATTTTTTGTTGGAAAAAGTTCTGAAAAGTGGAAAAGATATGAATTTTTCTGAACTTCAAAGGTTGCTGGACTATTTTGTGATTGCTCCAAATCTTGAAGACAATGCGTTGGTAAAGGGAAACATTGAAAAATGGCGTGTTTTTGAACAGCATCTCATTGAAGAGTTATGTGGTTTGGTTTCTTCATCCTTGGCTGAAGATTTCCGACACAGATTGGCTGTGAAACTATTGCATTTGATGTTCAAATTAAGCAATAAGTGGGAAGAATATCGTTTTACATGGTTGATTTGCGAGGCCATATTGGATGGTCGTTTCGCGAAGAACACGTTGTATGAAGACGTATTGATGTTTAATGGCGATACAAGATTGTCTGTGAACATACTGAAGTATTTGGGGGTTTTGAGGTTTGAAATTTGATAAAAAAGTTTGAAAAAGTTTGAAAAAGACAAAAAATTGCACCCGAAAGGGTCATAATTACTTTGATGGTTTTGGGTGGAGCGTAGCGGAACGGAGGAGGGGTTCTGGTCTATGAGGTTAAACCGTGTCCCCAGTAAAATTGATTTTCTTACGTATGGTAAGCAGTTATGAGTATAATAATATCGAATGAAAAAGACCCAATAACATTGGAACCATTGGAAAACTGCAGAAGAACATTTGCCTTTTTTACACAAAAATGTAGCAACAGAGTATGATTTTGACAATTATAAAGAAAATATTAAAAAAATTGGACCTATAAAGCCACATACAGGAGAACGTTTAACGCGTGTGGATAAACTATCTATGAATGATGTTTGGAAACACTACAACGAACCTATTCCGTTTCCTGAAGTAAAAAATCCTGAAGTAAAAAAGAAGAAAGAGAAAACAAACACCGAACTTATATTAGACATTATTGGATGGGTTGTAATATTTGTTGGTGTGATAGTCGAATTTATCTTTTTATGTAAGTGTGATGGGCTTAAGTGTCTTGCGCCTTCTTAACATCTTACTTTGGAGCTTTGTCCCTAACTTTGGTGGGTTTTGGGTGGAGCGTAGCGTAGCGGAGGGAGGGGTTAAACCGTGTCTGGTCTATGAGGTTAAACCGTGTCCCCCCCCAGAAAAACTGATTTCTTCTTGACATACGTTATAATGAAAACTGTGCAATTTATTTTACTTAAAGCTGAACGAGGACTTAACACTCCTGGTGTTTATGCATTGATGGAAACGGTTGAAGTGGAAGAAAGTCAAAATTTGGATGATGTTATGAATGGTATTATTGGGAAAAATCTTGGTCAAAATTTATATGAAGCTGTAAATTTTGACGAAAATGAAGAAATTAAAATATTTCCTGCAAAAAATTATCAAGAACTTGTTGAAAAAATCGAAGTAACGTTTGTTTTTAATAAACCTTACGAAATAATTTATGTAAATGAAAATGGAAATTTGGTACGTCATGTTGCAAACATTGAAAGTGTAATGAAATACGCCGAACAAGAATATGAATTCAACAAATACATGTGTATCTGCTCCATGTTCCAGTAGCACTATAACACGTAATAGTCTTGAACTCAAAAGCACCAACTTGATTGCTACGATATTCTTACAAGTTCCATTCTTGAGAATTACAAGAAGGTTTTTGCAACGTATATAAGCGCATTGATACTTGAGCTACGCGTAAAAGAAGCCAAACATTCCATTTCAGAAATTCCATCTCCCGACCTTTTCCAATAAAAAAAGAAAAAGACAAAAAATATGAAAAAAATACAAAAAAACTGCGCCCGAAAGGGACTTAATTACTTTGGTGATGGTAAATAATGTCGCAAAAAATTATAAAATATACTATAAATGGTAGAAAACAGAATTTCTTACTCTGAACTTGAAACACGCGCATTTAATCAAAAAGCCGTGCTTTCGCCTAAGAAGCAGCAAAAGCCTGCTGTGTTCGGTCAGAAGACTCCTGCTAGATCCATGTTTGTACCTACTACCGCGAGGCAACAGTTCGAGCGTAAAAATTTTTCTGCAAGAAAGATACAAAACTGGTGGAGGGGTATCGAATTATCTTGAATACTTTGAGGGGTTTACACGGTTTAAACCTTGTAAACCTTGTAAACCTTGTAAACCTTGTAAACCTTGTAAACCTTGTAAACCTTGTCCTCCCCCTCACAACATAAGAAGGGAAAGGTTCTGGACGAGATTACAACCTACGGTTTTCCAGGAAAAACTGATTGCTTTTGTGGAGAGAAACAGGTAAGAAAAATATGAGTATGTTTAAAGTGTATGGTTACAAATTGGATGACGAACCACACGAGCGTCAAAAAATTATTAATTGGATATCGAGTGTTTATGGTGCAAAGTATGTTGTTTGTGCTATGTTAGCAATTGGAGAATTTCATGAAGTAATGTTGGATGACCTTGCTATTGCGTTGGGAGACTGTATGGACGAAGATGATTGGGATGATTACAGGACATTAAAGCGGTTGTGGAAAGAAGGAGGGCTGTGAAAAAGTAACTGCAATTAACGAATTAATATTAAAAAAATAAAAAAAAGAAAAAAATTGCGTCCGAAAGGGTCATAAATTACTTTGATGAGGGGTGGTGGTACCCCCTCACGACGGTTTTCCAGGGAGGAGGGGTTCTGGGGAACCTAAGGTTCCCCAGTAAAACTGATTTGGTTATGGATGGTACCATATAAGAATTATTATGAATACTATACCTGAAATGAGACCACAAGACTACGGTTATAACACCAAGAAGAATAATATTTTACGAGAAAGAGCTATAAATTCGGCTTTCCGTGAAAAAGGAGCGCACTGGGTCAATACCCAGTTGAAAAATATGCTGAGAGTGGCAAGAGAAAATGAAAGCAAAATAATATTTAAAGACAAGTGCAAGTTTATTGGTTCTTCTCCTGCAGAAGAAATCAAAAAAACTATGGAAGACTATGAAAGAATTTTGACTAACAATGTTATTCATAAAACGTTTTTGAACAATGATGTTATTGAAATTACAAGGTTTTTGGACAGTGCTGTTATTGAAATCGGATGGAGAAATGTTTGTGTGTGGCTGGAAAATTTAAAAAATCGTGAAAAAGATGAAAAAATTGCAGAAAAAATAAAAAAAGATATGGATTATGTTACCGAGGTTCATAGTCACCGAAAAAAAGTGATGGAACAAATCGCATTGGAAAAGGAGTTTGGATATGACGAAAAGGACGAAGAACAGAGCGATGAGTACAAAGATTTGGATGATGAAGACGAAGAAAATGGTGATGAAGACGATCAGAATTGTGAAAGTATCAGCTTGCGAGACTATGGATACTCAGTGCATAAAACTGAGCGTGGTCGCATTGGAGCGCTACAAAGAGCTGTTGCATCAGAGGGTATGGACTTGGTTTGTGAGCGATTGGAACAGCTTGGTAAGTATCACCCTGTGATGCTCGAAGATTTGAAGTCATTGAAACCATCAGGCGCTGTTGAACCTTGTTGTAAATGTGTTTCTGCAGAAGAAATACGAACTATTGTACGCGAAGAGCTGTCGAAAATGTTTGATGACATAAAAAAGATGAACGAAGATTTACAGAAAATGTATTCTGAAATGATTGTTTAAAAAATAAAAATAAAATTGCACCCAAAAGGGTCATAAATGACTTTGGTGAGTTTTAGGTGGAGGGAAAGGTTCTGGACACGGTTTAAAACCGTAGGTTGTCCAGGGAGGAGGGGTTAAACCGTGTCCCCAGGAAAAACTGATTTCTTTTGTGGTATAAGGTAGATATGCAAAAAATATCAAACAAAAATGCGAATCGTAGCCTTAACGTTACAGGCGAAAATGATATTGTTAAAATATTAGTATTGAAAGGATTACACCTTGATTTGGCAAGGTACATAGTGTTACAAACATACAAGGGTTGTGGTGTTGATACACTTAAAAGTGGAGAACATTGGTTGTTTTCTGTGAATGAATTTTATCCACTAAATGATGGGAAAGAAACTTGGAATGCTTGTGCAAAAAATGGGCATTTGGAAATAGTAAAATTTTTACACGAAAACCGAAGCGAAGGATGTACTGCATGGACAATGGATTTTGCAGCGGAAAATGGGCATTTGGAAGTAGTAAAATTTTTACACGAAAACCGAAGCGAAGGATGTCCTGCATGGACAATGGATTTTGCAGCGGAAAATGGGCATTTGGAAGTAGTAAAATTTTTACACGAAAACCGAAGCGAAGGATGTACAAAGTGGGCTATGAACAATGCAGCAGAAAACGGGCATTTGGAAGTTGTGAAATGGTTGCATGAAAATAGAACCGAAGGTGCTACAACATATGCTATGGATTGGGCAGCACAATTTGGTCATTTGGAAGTTGTGAAATGGTTGCATGAAAATAGAACCGAAGGATGTACTACATGGGCAATGGACAAAGCAGCAGAAAACGGGCATATTGAAATAGTTAAGTTATTACATATGTACAGAACCGAAGGATGTACTACATGGGCAATGGACAAAGCAGCAGAAAACGGGCATTTGGAAGTTGTGAAATGGTTGCATGAAAATAGAACCGAAGGATGTACTGCATGGACAATGAATAGTGCAGCGGAAAATGGGCATTTGGAAGTATTAAAATTTTTACACGAAAATAGAACCGAAGGATGTACTGCATGGGCAATGAATCGTGCGACAGCAAACGGGCATTTGGAAGTTGTGAAATGGTTGCATGAAAATTATAATAAAAAATGAAAAAAGGAAAAAAATAAAAAATAAAAAATAAAAAAAACTGCTCCCGTTTGGGACATAAAATACTTTGATGATGGTAAATAATGACCCAAAAAATTATAAAATATACTATAAATGGTAGAAAACAGAATTTCTTACTCTGAACTTGAAACACGCGCATTTAATCAAAAAGCCGTGCCATCTACGATAATTGAACCAATTAATTTATCACAAATTAAAAAGGCTCTTTTGCTGGAAAAAATGGAAAATTTTGTTTCAAAACTTAAAGATAACAAAGAGTTAGAAAAAGAATTTACGCTTATAATGGCATCTTATGTTGAAATTTTGAAATTTAAAGAATAAATTTCTATTTAGTTAGACAAAATAGGAGGAGGGGTTCTGCAGACATGAACGCTGTTGAGATTTTAAATTTGAAAGGATTGTACCTTGATAGGTCAAGGTATGTAGTGGTTGAACGAGCAAGATTTTTAAAAATTACTTTGTATTTTCTCTCGACTGCATGTACTTAAGTTTTGCTTCTTCCATCATGCCTGTCATAATCTTTCTTTATACCTTCTACGAATTTAAAACCACCGTACACCAAAGATACAGGAACTCCAACTGGACCAATTGCTGCACCGATAGCACCTATTATAATGCTTCCTGCAATAATCGTAGAAAAAGAGACTATGTCGTTTTCAAGATACGTCATTTCCGACGCACATATGAAACCATTAAGGATGCCTATTCCACATCCTATGGAACTAGTAGTTTTCAGGTATGTCTGCATTTCAATTTAGTAGAACTATTTTTAAAACCAATTTTTTTATGATTGAAAACTTGTCTAGAACCTTTCCCTTCATGTATTGTATTGGAGTATGTTCCATGACTTTAGTAGGAGGGGTTAAACCGTGTCTAGTCTATGAGGTTAAACCGTGTAAACCGTGTCCCCCCAGGAAAAACTGATTGGGTTCTGGGTGGTTTTATGAGCATGACTATCAAAAATATTAACCCAAAGCTTTTTAATCTTGAAGATGTTCAAGATTGGAAAAAAAGCTTTTACGAAGAAGGATATGTCGTAATAAAAGACATTATTTCAAGCAACGAAAACAAAGAAGCAACCTCTTTATTCAAAAAAGAATGGAACATTGTTTCACCAAATTTTGATTGGGAAGACAAACACACATGGACTACAAAAAATATTCCAATGGTTTATGGAAAGGGTATGGCAGTGTTTAATGGTTTCGGACAATCACAGTTTATGTGGTACTTGCGAACTAAAAAGAACGTCAAGGAAGCATTTGTTTGTTTATTTGAAGACGAAGACCTTGTTGTGTCATTTGATGGATTTTCTGTTTTTTTAAGCAAAAAGCAAAAGTCACCAATTTGGTTACATCAAGACCAACGGTCACAAGACAATACTATTTCTGTGCAAGGTATGGTCAATTTATGTCCTGTTTCAAGTAAAGATGCAGGTTTTATATGTGTGCCAAAGTCACATTTGACGCATGTACCACCACCTTCCAATAGAGATTTCATTGTGTTAAGTAAGGAAGACGAGCATTACAAAAAAGCAGTCAAGTTATGCATACCAGAAAATTGTTTGGTTTTATTGAATTCGAAAACAATTCATGCAAACACAGGAATGGGTTCAAAAGAAGATGAATTAAACCGTTTAACAGCATACATTGCATTTTGCCCACGTTCCAGGCAAAGCAAAGAAGTGTATAAGCAACGACTTGAAGGATATTCAAAAGGGCATACAAGCAGCCATTGGGCAAACAAACATGAAGTTAAAACTGTGCCTTTTCATATTCGAAAATCTTACAAAGAAAAAGGTTTTAAAGATTTAAAAAGTGCAACAATTTGCGAAAAATTATTGGAATTGATATAAAAAAGACAAAAAAACTGCTCTCTGTTATGGAGACATAAAATACTTTAATGAGGGTCTATGGACGCGTGATGCTACGAGATCATGGGGTTATTGCAAACGACCCATATTATAATCAATAAACATCTTAATATAAAATACTTTTTTACTTTATTTATTAAATAAAGTTTTTAAAAACTGATTTATCTTCTTTGTTATTTAAATGAACGTTGTTGAGATTTTATGTTTGAAAGGTTTGCACCTTGATTTAGCAAAATATGTTGTTTTACAAACTTATAAAGGTTGTGGGTTTGATGCGCTTAACAAAGGTCAGGATTGGTTGTTTTCATGTCAAGATTTCTATCCATTGAAAGACCCGGAAAACACATGGAATGCTTGTGCAGCAAATGGACTATTACATATACTTAAACTGTTACATAATTATGGTATTGAAGGGTGCACGGAGGATGCTATGGATTTAGCAGCAGAAAACGGGCATTTGGAATTAGTCAAGTTTTTGCATGAAAACAGAAAAGAAGGATGCACAACAGATGCTATGGACCAAGCAGCAACAAACGGGCATTTGGAAATAGTGAAATGGTTACACGAAAACCAAAGCGAAGGGTGCACGGAGGATGCTATGGACAATGCAGCCGAACAGGGTTATCTAGATGTTGTGATTTGGTTACACGAAAACCAAAGCGAAGGGTGCACGGAGGATGCTATGGACAATGCTGCATATCGTGGATATTTGGACGTAATCAAGTTCTTACATGAGCACCGGAAAGAGGGTTGTACTGAATCAGCGATGGATGATGCTGCTTTTTATGGGCATCTAGATGTTGTGATTTGGTTGCATGAACACAGGAAAGAGGGATGTAGTTCGGATGCTATGAATAATGCTGCATATCGTGGTCACTTGGAAGTAGTGAAGTTCTTACATGAGCACCGAAGCGAAGGGTGCACGGAGGATGCTATGGACAATGCAGCCGAACAGGGTTATCTAGATGTTGTGATTTGGTTGCATGAGCACCGGAAAGAAGGATGCACTGTCAATGCTATGAATAATGCTGCATATCGTGGTCACTTGGAAGTAGTGAAGTTCTTACATGAGCACCGTGATGAAGGAGACGTTCTTGAAGCAATGGAAACTGCTGCTAGAAATGGGAAAATGGATGTTGTGGAGTGGTTATTATTAAACCAACTACCTATGGAACTATAAAAATACAAAAAAAATTGCTCCCGTTTGGGACATAAATTACTTTGATATTTAAGAAAAATGATTTATTTATTATAAAGAGATATATATGGAATTATTTAAAGCATCACATCACGGAGACCTTGAAAAAGTCAAGGCAATTTATCAAAGCGAAGCCATCAGCCCTGAGACTATGGCAAAGGCAGCAACTATTGCGTGTAAGTTTGGACAATTGGAAGTGTTAAAATATTTTGTCGCTGTAATGAACGGCAAGATATTGCAATGCTATGTCGATAATGCGGTAAAATTCAAGCAGGAAAAAGTTTCTGCTTGGCTGAAAGAGGCGTTGGAAAACCAACGCAAGGAGCAGCAGCAAAAGCAGTCGGTGAAAGCGTTTGAAAAGGACACAAAGGAATGGGAAGATGACCCGGAGAATGCGATTAGGGCTATGCGGGCTCCAAGTTTTGTTCCCAAAAAAGTTAAAGTTTTCAAACAAAGATAAAAAAAGACAAAAAAGATGACAAAAGTCACAAAAATACTTTGAGTAGGGGGCTTAGGTGCCTTCTTAGGAAGAAATAATGGATTTTACTTTATGATATTAAAATATAATTCCATAAAAAATGATTTTTTTATAAGTAAATAGTAATGAAAGACTTGAAAGACTTGAAAGACTTGAAAGACTTGCAAGACTTGAAAGACTTACCAAGAATAAAATACAGAATAAAAGGACAGCGTTACAATTACCATGGTAATATCAGAACATGGGATGGAAAACGTTTAAAATGCATTCATAACAAAACAATATCACAATGCATACATTGTGGGGGTTCAAGTATTTGTAACCACGGACGCATAAAAACACATTGTATAGATTGTGGAGGAACAAGCGTATGTATACACAAAAAACAGCGTTCGCACTGCATAGACTGTAACGGAGCAAGTGTATGTATCCATAAAAGAAGAAAATCAAGATGCGTACAATGCAATGGTTCTCAAATATGTGTTCATCGACGTGTTAAATTCAACTGCAAAGATTGTGGAGGCTCGCAAGTATGTATCCACAAAAGATTGAAACCCAAATGTATACAATGTGGTGGAAACAGTATTTGTATTCACAAACGTATTCGGTCAAGATGCAGAGAGTGTAACGGAGGAAGCATTTGCATACACAAAAGAATACGAACAAGGTGCAAAGACTGTAATGGATCTGAAATATGTGTTCATAAAAAAAGACGTGTAACATGTGTTATTTGTAAGGATAAATGCAAAACAATAGAGTGTACTATGAAACAGTCAAAAGAATATAAAGGATATTGTTTTGCGTGTTTTGTGCTTTTTTAAAAAAATGATTTTTTTACTTTGTTTATTTTAAATGACTTATTATAATTCTGTTTTTATGCTAAATAAGGCTGTTAACAACCTTGAAATAAGTAAGTATATATTTTTAAAAGCTTATGCTGGTGACGCTATTGCTATTTACAAAAGTAAATCATGGTGGATGCTAGAACATAGTGAAATTTATCCACTTAAAAATCCTGTTGAAACATGGAAACTTTTTTCTCGTGAAAATTTTGTATACGGGTTAAACTGTCTGCGTTTATTTAATGTACCTTTTGGTGATGATTTTGATTCTATACTACGAGAATCTTGTGAATCTTGTGAATCAGCATGTAATTTTGAAGTTTTAATGTGGTACCATTGTTTTTACAGACATTTCTTTGAAAAAAGTGAAATAGTAAGCGTAGTTAGTGACGTTACCATATTGAAATGGCTGTATTATAGCGTCTATTCTAACGTTGTTGATGGTATGTGTTATTTTGAAAAGGCGTTTTATGCTGCTGTTGGTGTTTGTGATGATATTAAAATATTAAATTTTTTTTTAAGTGTTATACCACAGGCAAAACAAGATGCTTTTTTGAAAGCTTGTGTTCTTGGTCATTCAAACCATTGTTTTTGGTTTTTAAAAAAAGGATGTATTTTAAATTCAGAAGCCATAAATAACGTTTTAATGAGCGGTAATCTTGAACTTTTAAAAGACATAATGGTAATAAGACCAAGGGGTGTAATAGTTAATGTTCCAAGCAAAAGAACTGTATTTTATTACGTCTTTTTGAATATTAAAGGAGAAAAGAAAAAATCAGAATTTTTTGATAAAATTATGATTTGTGTAGATTATTTAAGAAATTTGGGTTTTTAAAAAAAACTGATTTTTTACTTTAAAAAAACTATATGAATAATTCTATTAAAATAAAAAAATTAGAAGATATTCTTCATGACTTTAGAGATGTTATTCATTTCTGGTGGAATCCACCGTCTGATTTAGGTTTTGACAATGATGAAGATTTTTTTGAGTATTTTGATAATTCTTTTGATGAAAAATATTCCATTTGTTTTAAAAAAATTCAAAAACTTATTAATTGTAAAACAATATATAATTACAATCATGTCACCGCGTATAACATGTTCCGAAGATCAAAATCTTCTGAGAACTGGGAAACATTGTCTGCTGAAGATAAACAACATTATCAAATGTTGGCAGATCAAGAAAATAGCAGACGTAGGAAAAAAGCAGAAGTTACTAATATGTTAGAAGACACGTTAGATAGATTAACAGAAAATTTTACACTCGATTCATATAAACCTTTATTAAAAACATATAGTGAATGTAATGTTATTATACCAGAAAATATGCTTGTGCATTTTGAAACAATATTCAGTGACTTTCTAAATGATTCAGAATGTTATAATGCCTTAGAAGATATGGTAAAAAAGATTGACATTTTATTTTCATATGCTCCGTCATTAATTTGAATATTACAATTATAAAAATGATTAGTATATAATAAATATCATATGGTGGGTCTAACAAGAGAAGCAATATTTGGTGATAATACAGTATGGAACAATGCATGTAAAACTGGAGATATTGATACTGTTATGTATTTGCACTATAACGATATTAATAGTTGTTCTACCACTGCAATGGATTATGCTGCAGAACACGGACATTTGGATCTTGTTATATGGTTACATGAAAACCGCAATGAAGGGTGTACATCATTTGCAATGGATAGAGCTGCTGCTCGAGGACATTTGGATGTTATTGTTTGGTTACATAATAACCGAACTGAAGGATGTACAACTATTGCAATGAACTGGGCATCACGTTATGGACATTTGGATGTCGTTAAATGGTTACACAAAGAAAGACATGAAGGTTGCACGACAGATGCAATGGATTGGGCTGCAGCTGCTGGATATTTGGAAGTAGTAAAATTCTTGGACAAAGAACGAAATGAAGGATGTACAACAGATGCTATTGATTTGTCAGCTATGAACGGTTATATTGAAGTTGTAAGTTGGTTATGTGACAACCATTTTGAAGGTTACACTGAATATGGTTTAAAATTGGCTTTTGCTAATGGACATAACGAAATTGTAAATTTGTTATTGTAAATGGTTTATCTTTTTATGAAAAGATAACCCAACTAATTACTTTAAAAAATGATTGGTATAATGTAAATATTATTAATATGGAAAACAAGATTGTGAAATTTACCGCGTATAACATGTTCCGAAGATCAAAATCTTCTGAGGACTGGAAAACGATGTCTGCTGAAGATAAACAACAATATCAAATGTTGGCAGATCAAGAAAACGAAAAGCGAATGAACAATAACGATGTTTCCGATGAAAAGGTTAAAAGAAACAAGGAAAAAATTACCAAGAAAAATAAGGAAAAAGAAAAGGAACAAGTGCCTGAAAAAGCGTCTGAACAAGCGCCTGAAAAAGAAAAAGTTACTAAACCGAAAAAACTTGGAAAATTAAAAAAACCTGTTTTCGATAATCAAATAATGATCGAAGAAAAAGATTACGTGGATTTCATTGAAACATTTATGAAATTGCAAAGCAATAAAAATTTGATAAATTATTTGGTTCGTTCAAATACTACAGGACTCATAAAAGCATTTTTACGAATGGATACAGGATATGGTTGTGAAAACAAATATACTGTCGATGAAAATACAGTTTTATATGCAATTGAAAATAATAATATTGAAACTCTACACGATTTATTGACATATTTTAAATGTTGGAACAATAATGATGATAAAGAACATATTATAAAAATGTTCAAAAAATTTTATGAATGCGAAAAAAAGTTGTCATCTAACTCTCCTGAAATAGAAAATTTGTTGAACAGGTATAAAGTTGATTTGATTTATGATGGGGATAGTGAATATTTGTTAACTCCGTTATAAAAAGAAAAAAATAATAACAACTATTTAAAATTAATTACTTTACTTTATAAATTATTTTAGCAAAATCTTCTAGTGTTATAATTTTTATTCCTAGTTCTTTTGCTTTTTGTATTTTTAAACTAGTTGTATTTAAATCTTTAATAACAACGATTGTTGTATTTTTTGTAACGCTATTTGAAATTTTTCCACCACGTGATTTTATTTCATCTTCAATATTTTTGTTTCTAATTTTTGTAAAAACAATATTAATATCTTTTAAATCGTTGTTATTATTTTCATTTTTACTTTTAAGTTTGTAATTATTTCTAAATACTTGAATAAAACTATTTAGTTCGTATAATTTTTCAACAAATGATGATGCAAGAATTGTTGATAAACCTTCAATATTTAATAAATTATTATAAGCAATATTTTTTTCCATAAATAAAAGTTCTGGATATTTTTCAAAAATTAATTCTAATCTTGTTAAACCAAAACCTGTTCCAAGAATATTTGACGCATTAATAATTTGTACATTTGTTACATTTTCAAACGATTTTTTAATATTTGTAAAAATTATTGTTGCGGTTTTTGAATCTTCACCAAAAATATTTTTATAATCATCGTATGTCATTGAAATAATTTTTATTGGCGTTATGAAACCAGATTCGTGAATCTTTTTTGATAATGCAGGTCCAACACCTTTTACATCAAGCTTCTTATAAAAATCTGCAATTCGTTTAACTTGTACATTTTCATTTTGTTGAATATTATTTATTTTAATATCAACATTACTTATTGTCCACGTGTATTCGACTGTTGGCATTATAGATGTAATTGCTGGTTTTGTTACTTCTAAAATATGTGGAATAACATCACCACTTCTTATTAATTTTATTATTGCACCCAAACCAATTTTATTATCCATTATAAACTTTGCATTAAATCCAGTTGCATAATTTATTTTAACATTATTGACAATAACTTCTTCAAATCTTACTCTTGGTTTTAATAAACCGTGTTTTGATGCCGACCATTCCACATCAATTACTTTTGCTTCGACAATTTGATCATCTAATATCATTTTAAATGCAATTGAATGATCAGGATTTCCCTTTTTACGTTCATAAATGTGATCACAAGTTATAATAATACCATCTATTTCGTAATCATAGTTATTTCTCCAATCAATAAGTTTGTCAGAAAGAATTTTATTATTAATATTTTTTAGTTTTTCAAATTGTACAACATCGTGTACTTCTTGTTTCATAATTGTTAATTGATTAAATGGATTTGTTATTGGATTTATTAATTCATAAGCAACAAAATCAACGTATTTATAATCTTCTGGTACAATATGCAATCGATTTATAAGACCACTAACATAATTTCGCATTGGTTTATTTTCAATTTTATTGTAATTATTTTTACTTATAATAAATTCTCCTCTTACCGCAATCTTATTTATTTTATTTGGTAATCTGAGATATGGTATTAAATGGCTTATGTCTTGACCTATTGTTCCATCCCCTCGTGTGTAAAGTTTTTCAACATTATTTTCAACAGTATATAGACCGCTAACTCCATCTAGTTTAGTACTTATTACATATGGACCAGAATATTTGGCTATCCATTTATCAAGTGCGTTTGTATCTGGTTTAATTTTGTTCATGGAGCCCATAAAATAAGGTAATTTTACTTTATTACGCATTACTTTAGCACCAATTTTATCATTGAATTTTGGGTCTTTTTTATAAATATAATCTTTTAATATATCAAATTCGTCATCAGTCAAAATTGGAGTTGTATTGTAATAAGCATTATTACATTCTTTTATAATGCTTTTAATTGTAGTTATATTAAGTTGTTCTATATAACTTATTCCGTCTTTTCTGTAATTTTGTATAAATACATTATTACATTTTTTTGTTGAATAATTAACTTTAGTACCACCCATTACACTAAAATGAAGATTTTATTATAATATAATATAAATTATATTAAATTTTTTTCTATGTATTAGTTATATAATGCCATCGTATTCCCCCAAAAGAATTCCAACTGCTTGGATGAACAAGCTTCAAGCTTGGAGAGAACGAAATCGATATGCAAATGGACGGTTGCCATCATTGAAGCGTGCTATGAAGGCATGTAAGGGTCGTGCTCCTGCTGAAGTTGAATGTCGAAAAACTTCTGTCGGTAAGAGAACGTCGAAGGCTTGTAAGATGTGCCAAAAATGCAAGCAACAATCTATGCCTAAGGCTGTTATTGAAAAGAAAATCGAAAAGGAAGTTGCTAAGGAAGTAGTAGCCGTTGAAAAAGAAGTTGCTAAGGAATTAAAAGAAACTAAAATGAAGTATGCTAAACAAATAGCTGCTATTAAGAAGCAACAAATTGAACAGAAGAAGGAACAAGCTAAGCATCAAAAAGCAATGAATGCGTCTCTTGATAAAGCCCAAAAGGGTCAACAAAAGGCTCAACAAGCTGTTAAGAAGGTACAGCAACAAGTCAAGCAAGGAGCAACTCCTAAACAATTAAACAAAACCACAGAACAAGCTAAGCAACAACTGAAGCAATCTCAACAAGCTGTTAATAAGGCACGTCTAAACTCACCCCCTATTATAACGAACGCTTAAGTTTTTAGTAATTTTATATAATTTTATGTATTTATTATATAATGAACAAAGGTAAACGTTCTAGTAAACGTTCTAGTAAACGTTCTGGTAAACGTTCTGGTAAACGTTCTGGTAAACGCGTAAGTAAGTGTACGTGTTCTAAAAAGAGATCTAGTCCAAAAAGAAGATCTAAAAAAGTTAATGCACAGTCAATAATTAAACATAGTAATAACATGCGTAATAAAACAATAACAAAATCTTGGAAAAATTTTACAAATCAGTATAAAAAATATAACAAACAAAGTAAGAAACGCAACAAGAAATAATGAGTCTTTCAATTAGAAGAATAGACTATTTATGCTATGAACTATTAAATAAAGATCCGTCATTTATACGTTGTATTCAGTTTCCTATAGACGAAATGTGTATTTATGCTATTGGATTAAAACCGCTAACATTGCGTTTTATTGAAAATCCTAGCCAAGAAATGTGCGATTTAGCTGTTGCATTAGACCCTGTTGCGATTCGTTTTGTTCCAAGAGATAAACAAACATACGAAATGTGTGTTAATGCAGTACGAGAACGTCCTTTTGTCTTGCAGTATATACATGATGTAACAACTGAACTAATAGATATTTCAAAAAAAGAACTGTTACAAAGTAAGTTAAATACTTTGTTTTTTATTGACAGATAACTAAAAAAATGATTAATTGTTGTTAACTGTTAATAGCAACTATGGAAAATAAAATAATTGATTTTGAATCAACGCGTACTGTTTTACGTGTTGTACCAGAAGATTTTGAAGATAAGCTCATTGTTTATCTTAAAGATGATTTTATAGAATGCGATGACGAAGAAAGCGAAAAAACAATCCATGCGTTAGTAGAAAGAGTGTGTTCACTATTTGTTGATATTGAACAAGTAAAAAAGAAAAAAGAAAGTGCTTACACTATGTTTCGTCGTTCAAAAGAAAAAGGCGACTGGCGAACTATGGACGAAGAAACTAAGTCTCGTTACCGACAGTTAGCAGATGAAGAAAACATAGTGCGTGGGTTAAAATCGCCTACTAAAAAAATAGTTAAAAGTGAATCAGAAAAGTCTTATAATGTTGCATTAAAATATTTAAAAAAGACATATCCAATTAATTCGTTTAAATTATGGAGTGAATTAAACGAAGAAAATAAAAATATTTGGTCTGAATTTAATGAGACTAGACTATATTGTAATATGAATAACCTTTTATATAACGAACTTATATGTGCAACGGCAGAAAAAGGCAAACATATGTTTATTAAATAATTATTTTTGCGACATTAATATCATTTTCATCGTAATAAATAATTTCTGAAATTTTTTTTGATGGAATATAAAATTTAAAAAAAGTTATTTAAAAAGTGATTATAATATTAATAATATTAATATGGAAGAAATAGATTTTACTAAAATACATCCTTTAAATAGTACGTGGGTTTATTGGTACCATGACTTTAGTGATGATTTTTCAGAAAATAAGTTTATAAAAGCAATTGAATTTTCGACTATTGAAGATTTTACTGCAGCATTTAATAATATTTACCCAATTGATACAGGTATGTATTTTATGATGCGAAAGGGTATATCACCATGTTGGGAAGAACAAAAAAATTCGCATCTATGGTGGTTACGCAAAAAAATAAGCAGTGAATACGAAGCAAAGTGTATTTGGTTATCATTAGCTAGGTATATTGTAGGTGAAACACTTTTTAAAGGTGACGATGCTTGTTATTCACCATTTATTAATGGTATATCTATAAGTCCAAAAGATAATTCTTATGTATTCAAAATTTGGACCAACGGAGACTATGGAGACAAGCAAATGGAAATAATCAATGTACGTGAATACATTGGTAATATAGAAAAAATTAAGTACAAATTAAACTTTGCAAAAGATGCTAAGTACCTTTTTAATAATCAAAAAAGTGGACAATTTCAATACAAAAAGAAACATAAATAGTTATTGGTTTATCTTTTCATAAAAAGATAACCCAGCATTTCATCTGTTTTACTTCGTGGAATACCATTTCCGTTATTTACTCTTGCAAGCGTAAATAAAAGGTCTGATAATCTATTTAAATATTGTCTTAAGTACTTTATACTTTCAGGAGGATCGTTGATTGTTCTTATGTATGCAGTAAACATACGCTCTAAGCGTCGTGTTGTTGCTCTTGCTTCGTGTAGTGTTATTCCTTCTTCAGTGCAGTTTGCAAATACAATAAATTCTGTTAGAGGTTCTAATGTTTTATTTTTTTCGTCAATTATTATTTCCATGTTATGTGAAAGATTAATAAATTTATTTGTAAGCATGGTATTTGCTTCTTTGTTATTTTCCGAATTAATAAAGTAAATTATTGAACCAATGTCAAGACATATTGCTGCTAAACAGGACATTAGTTGTTTAGTTTCTTCTTTAGATGCATAAGTGCAGCATTTACCTAAACAAACATGGAGTTCGTCTATGGTACCGAGTAACATTGACGTGCTCGAGCTTTTTAGTTCTCTTTTTGGTTTGCCTGTATATGTTGTACCATCGTCACCTTTTTTTGTATAAATCTTTGACATATATATATTACTTTTTACTTTTTACTTTTTACTTTTTACTTTTTAATAATTGTATTAAATTGACTTGAAAACGGTGATTGTGACCCTTTTGGTCCGTGTGACACTGTCCTATAATAAGGTGCTTTTCCGTTTCGAATAATCTCGTATAGATTACCTAATTTCCCATTATAATACAAGTTAACTGGGTCGTCTGTATGTATTTTTGGACATGTTGCTATTGTCATGTTTTTTGATTGAAACACTGCTTGTTTTTCTTCCTCGCTTAATAAACGATGTACTGGTACAATGCTGTGTTTTGTAACATTGATAAAATGTCGTCTTACAGGGAAAAGTTCAAAATTAGAACTATACTGTGATCCTGGTTTTGTATCATTATTATGCAGTATAATAACGTGCAAACTGTTCAATATTTCTTTCACGTAGTTATTTTTTGAAAGTTCAACAGTGTCCTTTAACGCGTCATAAATATTTTTAAATATTTCTTTTATAAACGACTTGTTTTCACGCTTACTTTCAATAAATGTAATGTATACTGGTAGTTTGTTTTCATCCAACATAAATGTTTTTTGAGAAGATGTTTCAAACGGCATTATATCGAGTACATTATGATTGTTTTCGTGATTTTCAAAGTTGTTTAAAAATTCGGTTTTTTCTTTTTTAAAAATAGTTAAATCGTTGTTATTGTTTGTAGTATATTTTCTGTCTTTACACATATCAATAACATTGTTATGCGATGCAAAATAGTAATCTTCAGTAGTGTATTCCATTATAATAAAGTATATAAATTATAATCATTTTTTTATTTCATTTACTTATTATCCCATTTCCCATATTCCATTGTTTAATTTGCATTCTATTTCATAACCAATATTGTCTTCAACGCTTTCTTTTATAACACACCTGCCTTTTTTTTTGTTGTGATTTTTTTCTATGTACTGCTTAGCTAGTTCTTCAGTATTAGTTACTGTAAGATTCATGTTATGATCTTTAATGTTTAAGTTGTATTGGTTGTTTATTATATTATTTTCTAAATTATCTATGCTTTGTAGTCCATATAATCTTACTTGGTAAATACTATTTGTATTGTCTAATACGCATAATATTTTATTGTGTATATTATTGTTAGTTTTCTCTTTTATTAATTTTACTTTGAATAGCAAGTATATATACGGAGGATTAAAATATTCTTTGATTCCATATGCTTCTTCGTATTCAATGGTTGGTTTATTAAATTTTTTATTTAACATCATTATTATGGTATTAATATGGTGTATTCGTTTTTCTTTTGATGCTTGACTAAACAGTGTTTCATTTACTTGTTTTAATTCTTGTTTTAATTTGGAACTATTGTGCAATTTACGCTCTATGTCCATGGTAAATTCGTATAATATTTTAGTGTAATTATTATTTATGTAGTCTTGTGTGTAATTTATTTTTGGTTCTGGATTATTGTATGTGTTGTTATTGACAAGCGAATTACTTGCATGTACTTCAAAATTTTCGCGTGTCAAATAGCTGTATAAACTAAACAAAAATACTGCTATTAATATTATGTCAAAAATGTTATATGGATCCATTATACTTAGTATATACATTTTTAAGTTCAAAACATATAAAAAATAACACTATTTAGTTGTATATGAGTGAATTTACTGGGTGTATTGGTATTGATCTTGGTACAACATTTTCTTGTGTTGGTGTTTGGGAAAAGGACAACGTTAAAATAATACCCAATAAACTCGGTGTAAATACTACTCCAAGCTGGGTACATTATAACAAGGATGGTAAAAGTACTGTAGGTCAATATGCAAAGAATCGTCACAACAAGGACAATGATCATGTTGTTTATGACATAAAACGGTTTATGGGTAAGCGCCTTAATGACGACGGTTTGTTCGAAGACATAGAAAAATGTACTTATGAAATCGGTTCCGATAAAGATGACTTTGTGTGTGTAAAAATAGACGATATAGAATACAAACCAGAGCAAATATCTGCAGAAATTTTGAAAGAAATGAAAAAAGTCGCTGAAGATTATTTAGGTAAAAAAGTTGTTAATGCCGTTATTACCGTACCTGCATACTTTAATGATACACAGCGTAGTGCTACTAAAAATGCTGCTTTATTAGCAGATTTGAACTGTTTGCGTATTATTAATGAACCTACTGCAGCTTGTTTGTGTTATGGTATTGGTACAAACGATGAACAGGAAAAGAACGTGCTTGTTTATGATTTTGGTGGTGGTACATTGGATGTTTCTATTGTAAATGTCCAAAGTGGTGTTTTTGAAGTTAAAGCTACAAACGGAGATACGCATCTTGGAGGTATTGATTTTGACGAAGCTCTTGTAGATTATATAAAACAAGAAAATATAAGTATTGATTTTGTATACAGCAAGTTACGAGTTAATTGTGAAAAACTCAAAAAAGAATTATCATTTTGTGACAATGCAGTATTTATGTATGGTGATGATTATGAAAAAGAAATTACTGTACATGAATTTGAGAGTATTTGCGAAAAAGTTTTTAATCGATGTATTGCTCCAGTATATAATGTTATTAATGATGCAGAAATGGAACCATCGGAGATAGATGAAATTGTTATTGTTGGTGGATCAACTCGTATTCCCAAGATACAAAAAATGCTAATGGAATATTTTAATGTTTCTCAGTTGAATAGAAGTGTTAATCCCGATGAAGCTGTTGCTTATGGTGCTGCAGTACAGGGTGCAATTCTTACAAAAAGTGACACCAGTCAAAAAACCAAGGATATTGTTTTATTGGATGTTATTCCTCTTTCACTTGGTGTTGAAACTAGTGGAGGACTAATGGCAAAACTTATTGAAAAAAACAGTACACTACCGACTGAAAAAATTGAAATGTTTTCTACCATAGAAGATGATCAAACTACAGTAACAATAAAAATATTTGAAGGTGAACGTGCATTTACAGAACATAACCACTTACTTGGTACATTCGATTTGGTTGGACTAGAACCTATGCCGCGTGGTGCAGCAAAAATTGAAGTAACTTTTTCAATTGATGAAAATGGTATTTTAAGTGTTGGTGCTGTCGATAAAAAGACTGGTATGTCAAATAATGTCGTAATACGTAATGAACGATTACCACAAGAAGAAGTAGGTAAAATGTTACGCGATGCTGAAAAGAATATTGGAAAAGATGAAGCACGTAAACAAGTGCAAGAAGAATACAAGAGTTTTACTAAATATTTGCATGCTATGAAACAGTCTATTAACAGTGAATCAGCTGCTAGTGTTTTGAGCTTCCAAGAAATAAGTAATATAAATGGTTATTTGATTGAAGTTTTTCGATTTTTAGATGAAAACATTCAAGAATTGTTGATTGAACGTCTTAAAGAATACCGTGAAGAAGTCGAAAAAAATATTGGTCCATCTGTTTACCGCATTTATTCTGGGGGACGAAACAATGAAAATTACAGTAATAAAATAGACGAAAATAAAATTTTAGATACTTTGAATGAACAATGGAAATAATATTTGTCTATTATATATGCAAAAAAGAAGAAGTGCAAGAACATCGCCAAAGCGTAAAAGCTTTTCGTCTAAAATGGCATCAACAAATAAGAAAATAGATGCATGGAAAAAAAGCCAAAAAAAGAAATCTAAATGTTCTTGTTGTGGATTAGTAAATTGTAATTGTCCTAGTAATTGTAAGAGTTGCAATAGCGGAAAAAGAAAAAGCCCTAAGCGAAGTAGCGGAAAGCGAAGTAGCGGAAAGCGAAGAAGAAGCAGCCCTAAGCGAAGAAGAAGCAGCGGAAAGCGAAGAAGAAGTAGCGGAAAGCGAAGAAGTAGCAGCCCTAAGCGAAGAAGTAGCAGTGGAAAGCGTTCAAGATCTAAGCAAAACGGTGGTTATAAAAAGCAACACGGAGGAGCATTTCTTGAAACCATAAATAGCTTTATACAGCGTCTTTTTTAAAAACACAATTTCTAAATTATTTTAATGAATTGTCAGAGTATACTTGTATACTCTGAAGAAAACGATTATAAAAACACTTTGGCATTTAGTGCTTTAAAAAGTTATTTTATTTATGAAAAAAATAATATTATCAAATTGACTGGTTTGTATGATAAAATCTATGGCAATACTGTGTTTTATTATTTAGTCAATGATAAAAATATCAAATTAATGATTAATAGCTTATGTAGCTTCAAAAATAATAAATTATGTGGGGTTATGTGCCATGTGTTTATTATTTTAAAAGAACACCAAGAAAATAATATTTCATTTTTTAAAATAGACACCAATGCTGTTATGAAAAAAATAGAAAAATATATTCAATATTTTTCGATCCTTGATGTGTTAAACACAAATATATCTAAAATTATTAACTTTTTATCTGTATTTAACAGCATAAATTGCTTTAATAAAAATAATATTTATACACTTATTGATGATCACAAAGAAAAACCGTTGTATTTATCTCGAAAAATGTTGAACATAAATATTGGTTTGAATTCGTCTATTACAAATACAAAACTAAAACAATTTAAATTTTTTAATAATGGAATAATAACAAAAAGTAATCACCATGAAAATATATTGTACTGTAATGAAGTTTTTAATTTATGCAATGATCGTGTGAATTACTTAAATTGGTTTAATTTTTATTTTGATAAAATTTTTATATTGTCTTTACCTCGTAGAACAAATAAAACTTTAAAAGAACTTAATCGTCTTGGAATATGGAACTATGAACTGTTTGAAGGGTTTGATTCTAAGACCGATAACAGTAATTGCGAATGGAATACTATGCTAATGGAAAATAAAAATAGCAAAGTAGATAAAAGGCGTTTGATTCGTTCACAAGGTTCTTGGGCAATACTTAAATCAATGAATAATCTTCTTGTTTATACACTCGATAAAAAATATTCTAAAATATTGGTGCTTCAAGATGACACAATATTTCATAACAATTTTCTTGAAGAATTTTATTTAAAAACACACGAAATAAACGAATGGAAATTATTGTATCTTGGTGCATCACAGCATACCTGGAATAATATTGACATAGTTCATAATTATTATCATGCAAACGGTACTACGGATGGTGCATTTGCAATAGGTATTGACAAGAGTGTAATCAAGGAGCTTATAAGCGAAATAAGAAAATTTATTTACCCAATAGATTCTGGTGCATTATGGGAAATACAAAATCGTTATAGTGAAGAATGTTTTGTAATGTATGAAAATATAATTATTGCAGATATAACAAGCAGTGATTTACGTGAAAAAAGAGATTTACAATATTTTTCTAAATTATTTAAATGGAATCTTAATAATTTTACAATTTAATAATTTTTATGTTGTTGTCATTTACTAATATTATTCGTCCCATACTTGCCATATACTCATTTAGTTTTTTGAAGTCATTTTCAGATACTGTTTCTGGTGTTGCGTTGTCACCAAATAAAAACTTCATACCAAACCAAGCAACATTTTCAAATATTTCGTCTTCGTATTCCTTTTCATCAATCATTAGCATTATACTATTAAGTGGTTTTGGTGGTTCCGAAAAAACTTTTCTTGCAATACTAACAATGTTTGTTATGTAGTCTCCAAGAACGTCAAAATCTTCTTCTGTATTCATAATACTATTTATTACTTTATAATTAGCTGTATTATACGCAGTTATTTTTTCTATGGTAACATTATAATATGGATAGTGACGCCGCCATTAATAATATTCTTAAGTTTGTAGAATCCGATAATTTTATTAACATTATTGCTACACTAACAGACATCATAGTGTATTATGCTATGCTTGTGCCACAACTTTTTAGTGGTGGTTTTCTTGCTGTTCTCTCGCATGGTGCTGCAGGAGACACTATTAGTGATGCATTATTTTTAGTTTTATCTCTTATTATGATGGGTGGAGACTTTATTATGTTAATAATTAATAGCGGTAACTTTGTTATTAATGTAGGAGGAGCAGCCATTAATATGTTTGACGAATTTGCAAAAATAAATTTTAATGGTGGTATGGAAGGATTAAAGAAACAGCTCGATGATCTTTTTGATGAACTTGATAAGCGAAGCGGCTTTAAGAATCAAATAGAACAAATATTTGACACTGTTATGAACTTGATTGATACTGGAGGAAATATTTTATCTGATTTTATTTCTATGCTTGTTCCCAATGATAGTGGTGTTATTAAGGGTGTTATTGGTACTGCTATAAATGCTCTTAAAATGGCAGTTGTTGCTGGAAGAAACTTCCCAAGCGTATTTGATGTACTTGTCGATTTATACAGTCAAATACCAGAAAATATGCGCAATCTTTTAGAATCGACTGAAGAACTTGAAAAGTTTATGGTAAATATTGTTGATTCATTCATTTTTGTGCTTGGTAAAGTAAAATTTATTGGTGAACCAACTAAAACTATGCTAGTTGATCAAAAGGCTGGTGGAATATTTGACTTTCTAGGTTTTTCTGGTGAAACGACTAATGATTTACCCGGTTTACCCGGTTTACCTGATGTTAGTGCTATTGGAAAAGCAATTGGTGATGCTATGGAGCCATTGGCGCCTCCATCATTTTCGAAAATAAACAAAATGCTTTCGTTACCAGTTGTTACTGTACCAAGCATGAGTGAATTGAAAAATCAAATGGATAATATGATATCTCAAAATATAAACGTAGAAAAAATATTAAATTCTATTGTAATACCTGCACCATATGAGCTTAAAAAATTAATTTTGGACATTCTTATGATGTTGCGTTCTATGGCTCCTGGTGCAGCAGAACTCGGTAATAAGGTTGTTCCTTTGACAATGTGTGCTATTTACTTTGTAGAATATGCCATAAAAACATAATTTACTTATTATAGTAATACATTATTATTTTATAAGCTACAAAGAACGTCATACACAAAAGAATATAACCTATTATTGGATATTCGTCTTTTATTAAATTATTGAAATAAACAAAAAACTCTTCAATAAAACTTTTATAACCACCTGTTTGGGTTTGGTTTTTTGCCATGATTTCTCGAAGTTGTTGTTCTGTAATTTTAATGCCTCCGGTGTTTAATGTGTCATAAATAAAAACCATAAATGAAGTCATAAAATCGTCTATGATTTTATAAAGAGCATTATGTGCATAATAGGGTAATGGTAATTCATTTCGTTCCATTTATATTAACAATAGAAAATATATATATCAATATTATAATGAGTGTTCCAAGTGTAAAACCTAATCCTGGAATTAGTGCTCCACCTGATTTCAATAAAATTTATGAGGTTTTAGAAACTATAAATTCTACTGTTTTAACCCAATTAATAGACGTTAAAGACAACCTACTTAAAATGGTTATGCTTACTTTAGCTTACTTACAATATTATGGCGGTGTTGCTGGTATTATGTTTTTCAGTTATTTGACTATTTTACTGGTAAATACATCTGTATCTGGTTCGGCAATAGGGTTTGTAATACAACCGTGGTTGGGTATTGCTATGGTTCTTGGTGTTGTTGGAATTTTATTTGGTTATTTGTACTTTGTTCCTAAGCCAGCTGACGTTGTTGGTGTTGATTTGCAAGATATGTTGCCTAAGCCTCCTCAAGCTCCTTCAATGCCTATTCCTGGTATCCCAGGTATCCCCGGTATCCCCGGTCTTTAAACATTATTTTTATTGCTTCAAATAATTTTACGTAATAATCCATGATATGGTATATTGGTTTATTGTGATTTGTTAAATTAGCATAACTGTTGTCAGTTATAGTTATTATATTCAATAGTGTTTTTTCGTCTATTTCTTTATGACATAATATTTCTTTAAACATTCGTTTCATAGTACCATCTGGGTCGGTGCTATGTATTAGTATATCATTCAACAATTCATTAGCGTCTTTTAAAAACATTAAATCGTTTTCTTTAAATAGCATGTTTATTAGGTCTTTAATATTTTTTGCAAAAAGATTATGGTCGTAGTATATTTGTTCCAAATTTGTTGTATTATTATATCGCTTACATAGTAGTTCATAAAAGTTAATAACATTCGAAATTTTTTTATCACATAGTTCAAATATTTTTGTGCTGTGATTAATTTCTTGATTGGAAATATTATTTAATATGTTATTTAAATCGGTATTTGTTGGTTTTTTAATTCTAAGATGCACAAATCTGCTTTTTAATGGATCTATTAAGTCGTGTTCCGAATTTACCAATAATATAAACCTGCAGTTAACTACATGCTTTTCCATTGTTCTTAAAAGCGATTGTTGTGCATCAATATTTAATTTTTCTGCTTTATCTATTACTATAATGTGATAATCACATAAAATGTTTTTTGTTTTAGATATATCTTTTATAAACGTTTGAATTATTAACCTGTCATATACGCTATAGTCTTTTATCATAATGAAAAAATGGTATTTGCTGTAATAGTACCGGAATATTGACTTGTTTGAATTAGAGATGTCAATAGTTTGACTTTTGACATTGAAAATACTTTTGCCGTATTTTTCCTGCAGAAAAAGATTTACAAATAATTTTTTACCACTGTGTTGTGGACCATATAATATTATATGTGGAATATTTTTTAATTTTGATAGTTTTAGCAGGTGTTTTGCAGTTTTAGTATTATGTTCTATACTATTTAAGTCTTTTGGGGTATACTTGTTAATAAAAAAATCTTCTTCCATATTAATTAATTTATTGTAAGTTTAAGGACAAATAGCGTTATTTGCTCGTTGTGTTCTCAAATTATTAGAATTAGGATACCAACAAACGCATCCTTGGTCAGTAGTATAATTAGATGGACAACAATCGGATGATGCTAAATAATTACCAAAGTAAAACATATTTGAAACTGGTAAATCTATATTACTGCGTATGGTATCGTTTATGGGTGTACCCTGGATTGGGACAGGAATACTAGTAGATTCGTGTGTCTTTGATTGCTTTCCTTGTGGATTTTGCTTGTTTGCATACGATACAATATTACCTTGTGTTATGTCGTTAAACTGGTCATCTATGTTGTCTAGTTCGTCTACATTTTTAACTTGAACTTTTTGAGCTTTTTGTTCAAATTTTTCGTAGGAAATAGAGTAAAATATTAATGCAATAGCTGCTGCTAAAATAATTAAAGTAAACATCTTATACTAATGTTGTATAAAAAAATAAATATTGTATTAAAAATACATGCGTATCAACTTTTTAATAAAAGTTTCAGACGACTGTTTTACCTTTATTAAATTTGAATAATATTTTCGCATATTATGAGTTCGCATTAGCATACTGTATGCTTCATCTGCATCCGTTTCTCCATTTTCAATAGAGCTTATTGTGTCTTCTATTTCTAGATTTATGACGCCTCGCAACGCTATTTCATAATTCGAAATGAATATATTGAAAATTCCTTTTCCAGAATAATCTACCATGTTATTACCATCTTTGTCCGCATAACTAAACATGTGTTTTCTTCTGTCAGATAACTGTACATTCCAATCCTTAGATCTGTTTTCGGGTAAATAAATTATTCCAAATAGACGTACTAATGAGCTAATATTAGTATCTACTGAATTAGATGATACACATTCGGTAATAAATGTTACAATATTTGTTGAATAGACTTCAGTAACAGAACTTAACATTTTTATATAATCTTGGCAGTAATCAAGTGTACATATTTCGTCATTTAATGAAACATATGTCGTTGTTTTTGTTATATAATTATTAATATTTTCATATTCGTCAAGTTTCTTTTTTAACAGCTCGTTATCCTTTTTTAGATCTTGTTGTGATTCTGTTATTTTTTGAAGAACATTTAAAATGGTTTCAAGGTGATTTTTATTTCCAAGTGATAAATGATCCATTATAATATAATTAATGTTTAATCATTTTTACAAAAAAAATTTTATTTTTTTCCAATAATAAGTATCTTCTTTTGGTGGTTCACTTTGTACTTTGTATAACTTTGCGTAATCGTATAATTTTTGTGCTAGTAATGTAGTGCTTTCATTGTAAGACATGTGTAAAAATGCAAGAAGTAATGGCTCTATGTATCGTATTAGTTCTTTGTTATTATTGCATAATGTGTAACATTTACTATATACCGTATCTTGAAAATGTATATTATAATTTATTTTATTTAATATTAATTGTTCATAATGCTCTATGTCTTTTTCTATTTCAATATAATGTTCCATGCACGTATTATGTGGATCTAGAATTTTAAGCGCTATCAGTGTATTGTATATTAATTGTTTTGATATTGGTATGTCGTCTAAATAAACCGTATTTAATAAATAATGTGCAAAATGACATATTTCGTTTTGTAGATGTTTAATATTAGTATATACGTGTGACGTGTCAATGGTCGATTTGATAAAAAAGAAATATGCACACAGCTCTATATCAAGAGCGTTTTGAGTTGGATATTTTTTTTGTTTTATTATTGTTGGACTTATTACGTTTATATTTATTTCGCTATTGAAATATTCGTGTTTTAATAGCATTTTTGCAGTTTGTCTTTTTTTATGGTCATAATTTAACATCTTAAATATTAGGTCTTGTTTTATAATATTATTAAACTGTAATTTTTCCACTATAATACTAGGATCTGTTGAAAATTTTTTCTGTGTTTCGTGTAATTCGTGTTGTGATTTTTCATTGTCAGTTATTACATTAGGATTTATAAATACTCCTAAGTTTTCTTGATGTAATTCACAAAATACTGTTCCTAAACTCCATATATCTATTGCTGGTGTCAAAGAATATTTTAGTGCTATTTCTGGTGCTCTGTACCATAGTGTAGTAACTATTGAATACTTTTTTTCAACATATGGGTTAATTGGAGTTATTATAATAGAATTAAAATCAATTAGATATACGTTATCTTTTGAATCAATAAGTATATTAGACGGCTTTATGTCACTATGAATAAACCCATTATTATGCACGTGACATAAAGCATGTAATATTTGATACATCATTTTACGTTTTGTTTCTTCTGTTCTATTTTTTCTTAATGATTGGTGTAGATCAGAATGATAACGTAACATTGTATAACCAGTTACCAGTCCACTGTATTCTATTAAATTTTTACAGGTTACAATGTTTGGATGGTTATCTATTTTGCGTAATGTGGATAATTCAAGATTTAAATAATTATATGACATAATACCATCGTTATTTTTAGATTCAAAATGCTTATATACAGTAGTTGTATCGTTTTTTAATAAATATACAGTACAATACGTGCCTCGACCAATTGTTTTTACAACTTTTGTATCTTTCAAGTTAAAATGCATTTTAATTTATTAATTTATTTTTTAAAACCCTATATTATATAATGCAGTCATATCTTTTAATTTTATTGATTGTTGCAGTAGTATTTATGGTAATAGGGTATATTAACCAAATAAAAACTTGTCCACCCCCAGTAGTAGAATACAGGTATATACCTAGAACATTCAAAGAAGAACAAGAAAACCCTGCCAAAATTAGTGAAATATTTAACAATATGTTTGAAGAACCATCTGCGTGGATTGGTGGATTTAAATTTAATGGTGGAGACAAAAGCAAAAAAATTGTTTAATTTATTATTTTATATTCGATGAAATAAATGAGTAACGAATATTCATCGCTACAAAAAAGAGTAAAGACTATTTATTATTTAGAAAAACAACGCGACAATTTAAAAATACAACTTAATTCGTTGGACAAAGAAATAATGGAATCTAAACAGTTGTTACTTGATGAAATAAAAAATAATCAACTAACAGACAGTAAAATGCAGTATAAAAATAAAGTTTTTTATTACAAACAACAAAAGAAATATAACCCGATGACACAATGCTATATAAAACAACAACTTTGTAATTATTTGCAGTCTGATAAAGCATTAGAAATTTTTGAAAAACTTCTTGCAAACCGAGAACTAAAAATTAAGGAGTATGTAGAATCTTGTGAATCTGTTAATAAAAAATAACTAACTACAATATATACGCAGTTATAAAATGCCGTTTTCTGTTAATGGGGAAGTTGATATCCAAACGTCCTTGACTATACAGTCCCAGCTTAGTAATGGTACGTGGGTCGATTCGATGAAGTTTACTGATAATGTTATTAGTACTCAAGTAACAGACGGTGATATTCAAATTGCTCCAAATGGTAGCGGTAATGTATATCTTGGTCTTCTTAATAATAATGAACAAATAACTGTTGGTAGTACTTTAAATTTATACGACAATGTTATTACTACAACGACTACAAATGGAATTATTTCAATTATACCTGATGGTAATGGTCATATTAAACTAAATACTTTGAATATTTTAAATGACGGTACACTAGAAAATACTGTAAATAATGGTAATATAAATATTTACCCAAATGGTACTGGTATTTTACGGCTTACTGAAAATATTGAAATAGTTAAAAATGGTACTTCTAGTTATACCGAATTAAGTTCCGATTTGCAATCAAATGTAAGTATAACTTCTGCAAATATTGGTGTCGGATTTAGTGGTCGTAACATAGTTGTGAATCCTAGTGGTAATGGCTATTTTATCAGTGGTGACATAGGTATTAAAGAAAATGTATTAAAAGGTTTAACTACGTCTAAAAATATTACTATTCAAAGTCCTTACAATGAAATGGAATTTCAAAATAATAATATTACATTACGCTCTTTAAATAGTAGTGTTGGTCCTTCGCTTAAATTTGAATACAGTCTTAATAGTGTTAGTGTTGATACATTAATGTCTATTAACTCGGTACATGGTGGTCTCGAAATAACTAGTCCTTCTTTTGGTTTATCTTTTGATGGTATTAATAGTGTTATTTCTCTTGATTCAAGTAATAACTTAGTTTACAATGGATCAGTTAGTTTAACTGCGCCATCAGGTGATGCATTGGTTGTCACTAGTGGAAATACTCGACTAAATGGTGGTACATTGTATGTTGCTGGAATATTGACTGCTAATAATGGAATAACTACTAACACAATTGATATAAATGGTGATGCAACAATTTCAAATGGTGATTTAAATGTTAATGGAAATATATATAAAAATGGTGTTTCAGTCGTTAATTCACAATGGTCATATGCATTAAATTTAACAGATATTTATTTTAATAATAACGTTGGTATTAATAACATTTCACCTGCTTATAATGTTGACATAGTCGGGGATATAAACTATACAGGAACTTTATATAATAACGGAGTTCCTTTTACTGGTAGTCTTTGGTCTCAGTCTACTAATAATTTGTATTATGTTGGTGGTAATGTCGGTATTGGTCTTGTTAATCCAGGTTCAGCGCTGGATGTAGCCGGTGATATTAACTTCAGTGGTGATATATATCAAAATAATAATTTGTTTTTGAGTACTCAGTGGATAAACGGTACAACAAATAAAATTTATTATGATTCTGGTAATGTAGGTATTGGTCTTATTAATCCTATTTATTTACTTGATGTTGATGGTGATATAAACTGTTCCGGTAGCCTACGAGTTAACGGAATCCAAGTTACTAACCCATGGGACATAGACAACTCAAATAATTTGAGTTATACTGCTGGTAAAATTGGTATAGGAATCAATAGTCCGGATAGTAATTTACATGTTTATACAACACAAAATACAACATCTGTTATTTACCCTATTAGTATTCAATCCAACACTACTGATGTTAATGTGTCCAATAATAGTGGAGGTGTTGGAATAAAATTTATTGCTAGTCGAGGTACTGGTACTGACCATCACACTGGTTCTATTTATTCACAATTATACGATGGATCTGGAACTACTAATGACAAGTGGTCATATAAATTTAATTTGAAACATGGAAGCACTATGAATGATGTTATGGTAATGCGTTCCGATGGAAATATTGGTATTGGTATAAGCAATCCTGTTACAAAATTACATGTAAACAATACAGATAATACATCCACAAACCTCGTAACATTGGAAAATGTTTCAAATAGTTCACTTATTGGAACTGCAAAGATGATAGTTATGAATAATTTGCGTAATTATAATACAGATACTCAAGAACAAAATACACCTACGTGTGGTACAGATATTATTACTGTAAATGGTGATAATGATGTTCGTTATAGTGGCTTCACATTAACAGAACTTTCAAAGTTACGTGTTGAATATGATTATCCAGCAAACTCAAGTAATTATACGAGTTCTTCGTTTTGTATCTATACAAATGGTGGTACTGGAAATACAGAAAAACTACGTGTTACAGGAAGCGGTAATGTCGGTATTGGAACGACGTCACCTGATTTGGATCTTGTTATAAGTAAAAGTAATAGTTCTTATATAAAGCTGGTTAACACTAATAGTAATAATACTATTGTACTTGGTGCAATATCTAGCGGAACACGACTATATTCAAGACAAACGGACGATTTGACTCCAGTAGAGTTTTCAATAGACCAGGGTTCATTGGGAAATACTTTTGTACTTGATACAAGTGGTAATGTAGGCATTGGTGTTTCTTCTCCTGCTGCAAAGCTTGACATAAGCGGTTCATATACAAACGGAAGAGGAATACAGATTCGGTCTGGCGATGATAATAATCACACAGATAGTGCACAGGTTATATTTTCATATAATAATGCGTCTTATGACAACTCTGGGTATGCACATTCTATAAAAACACGTCATAATGCTAATGCGTCTAGTGGTAATGCGATTGACTTTTGGCTTTGGAACCACGGTGTAGATACCACAAATACTCTTGGAACGTTACAGGTTATGACACTTGATGGTACTGGTAACGTTGGTATTGGAACGTCGAGTCCAGGTGAAATTCTTGATGTACGTGGAAATTTACGTGTTGGTACTAGTGGAAACAGTAATTATATTGCATTTTATGGTACAACTGATGATGGTGCTGGTCAATGGAATCATACTTACATAGGAGAACGAGAATATGACACTGGTAAGTCTGAATTATTTATTTATAAAGGCAATGAGTATGGAACTACTGCTTATCCTGAAGGTCCAGACAGAATACGATACACATCAACCGGTGGTCATTTATTCCAAACAACAGGAACTGCAGTTGGAGATTTTGAAACAACAGCATCGCATACACAATTCTTAAGAAATAGGATGTTAATAAATCCAAGTGGAAAAATTGGTATGGGAGATATTGCTGATCCGGAAGCTAATCTACATATTCATGTTCCGTATACGAGTGGTACAAGCAAAATGCTTTATGTTGATGGAAAAAGTGGGTTATCTGTTCCTCAAGTAGAATTTAACAAAGGAACAAATGGATTACTTGTTAATACATATGACGCAACTTCGTCTAATTTAGTAAATACATATGCACTACACCTACAAAATTCATCTGATACTATTACAACTGATATACTTTATGTCCGCAACGATGGTAATGTAGGTATTGGAAATAATTCTCCTCAATCTAAACTTCATATTACTGCATCAAATGGTAAAAGAGGTATTTTGGTGGATGGTGACTCTGGGTCTTCTATGGCACAAGCATATTTTGAAGGAAGCACATATGGGCTTGCTGTAAAGACCAATAATACTTCTTCTTCGTATTACTCATTATCTATTAATAATGGTGCCAATAATAATTTACTATATGTCCGTAATGATGGTAGTGTCGGTATTGGGACGACGAGCCCATCTGCTAAGCTGGATATCGATGGAAATACAGACGGTTCTGTCCAAGCTATTTTAACCCGAGGAAATGACACTGATTTTCAACTACAAGCAATCAACGAAAGTAGTTCAAACAACTCAGGTGATGTTGTTTCTAAGTTTGGTGTTCGTCACGGAACAAATGAGACTGCATTATTTAATTTCATACGTGGTGGCAGCGGTAATGATGGTTCTATTGCTATTGTAACAAATAACTCAGAATCAATGAGGGTTAATAGTGTAGGTAACATAGGTATTGGGACGACTGACCCGAAAGCAAAGATGCACATAAATGGTGCTGGGGGTGTTAATACTCTTCTTGGAATATCTGCTAATCCTCGTGCTTACTTTAGGTCTGAAACTTCATTAACTCTTAATTGGAGTACATGGAATATGTTAGGTGTATCTTTATATGCGTCAGCTGATATTGTTGGAAGTAGTTGGATTGTTTCTCATGGCAGTACTACGTTTTCAGATACACGTATTAAAAAAGATATCATCGATATAGATGACGGTAGTGCATTAGAAACGATACGTTTGATAAAACCCAAGAAGTATTCCTATGTTGATACCGTAGCAAAAGGTACTGAACCAGTGTGGGGTTTCATAGCACAGGAAGTGAAATCAACACTGGATTATGCGGTTAACCTGATGGAAAAAGCAATTCCTAATATTTTCTGTTTAGCCAATGTATTAGATAATGGTAATGTTATTGAAATTTCTAACTTTAATACAGCTAATTTACAGCGTAACGATGATGGAACACTTATAGTAAAACTACAGTTAATGTCGTGGGATAATAGAGAAGTTGAAGTTGAAATAAATAATGTTTTATCAAGCTCGAAAATACGTCTTACAAAACCTTTGGAAGAAAATATTTACAATGGAACTGTTGGAAATGAAATCATTAAAAACCAAGTCTTTGTGTACGGTCAATACGTAAATGACTTCCACGTTCTGAAAAAGGACGCTATTTTCACAGTTGCTGTTGCCGCACTACAGGAAGTCGACAGACGACAGCAATCAGATAATATTCGTATTCTTGAACTTGAAGAAGAAGTAACATTACTAAAAGAACAAATGGCAGCTGTACTTGCAGCTACTAATGTGATTGTTTAAAAATTTTATAGTTTTTGTCATTTAATTTTTAAATGATAATTGTTTAAAAAATAAACTATGATTATACTATAATGACATCTACTTATGTAAGTCAGGGCACTCCTGGTAAAGTGTATGTACAAAATTTATATTTTGATGATAATACAATTCATGCATCTTCGAATATTGGAAATGGTAATATAAATTTAACAAGCGCGGTTAATAGTCATGTTGATATAAATACTTTAGAAATTTCAAACGACAGTGTCAATAATGCAATTCTAATGGAACCAGATACAAACGATAAACACGTTGTTATAAGAACAACTGGTAGCGGGAGTATCATAATTGGTAACACTAGTTCAACCAGTTCTACTAACTTATCATTATTATCTAATATGCTTACTACTTCTGTGAATAGTGGTACAATAAAAATAGATACAAATGGAACAAATGGAACTGTAAATGTTAGTGATACCATTTATGTTAAAAATGGAAAACTTGGAGTTATGAATTCAAACCCTAATTTTGCAGTTGATGTAAGCGGTAATGTTAATTTTACAGGCGAATTGTATAAAAATGGGGTTCTTTATTCTTCTCAATTTTGGAATGAAAATGTTGGATTAAATAATGGTATTTACTACAATGGTAATGTGAAAATAGGTGCAACTGGAATACCTCTTGGTAATATGGATGTTAATGTATCAAATGGTAAAGGATTTCAAGTTTATGGTGATACTGGTGCTAGTTTTCCCCAAGCTAAATTTACTTCTTCATCTAATGGTATATATGTATCAACCGATAATAGTGAAATAGGCAAATATGGATTTAAAATTGTAAATTCAAATAATTTAAATGTATTTTATGTTGGTAATGATGGAAAAATAGGTATTGGTAAAAATAACCCTAGTTCAACACTAGACATAGTAGGTGACTTAAATATTAGTTCAAATATTAATATTGGTGGTAACCTTAATTTGGGTGGTAATTTAACATTAAATGGTATTAATGCTACTACTGCTAACTTTACTACTATAACAGGACTTGGTACAACAACTGTAGATACTATGGTTGTAAATAATTTAGCACAAGTTAGTAGTTTAACTTCTTTGGGGGATGCGCAAATAAATGGTGATACTTCCATTACTGGTTATTTAGAAATAACTAACAACAGTCAAACTGTTTCTTTAATTGGTACTGACTCGTCTTTTATTGGATATTATCCTAGTGGATCTTCAAATAGAAAAGCTTATACAGGATTTACAAATGATACTTCAAATTTTATTATTGATACCGAGGACATTACACGAGATATTTGTATAATGGGAGGCAATGTTGGAATACACACTAAAAGTCCTGTTCATTTATTATCCATTAATACAAATGGGGGGACAGAACACAATAATAATGAAACATATAGTCATGGAATTGGTATAATAACAGGAACAGATAACCAAACCATGATGATTGGTTACGATGGACGAGTTGGTTATGATATAGGATATATTAATGTATCTAAAACTGGTGTTGTTAGACCTTTAATATTACAATCTAATAATGGATATGTTGGTATTGGTACTGTTAATCCTTCATATGAATTGGATATTAATGGAAATCTGAATTTCACTGGTTCTTTATACCAGAATGGTGCTATTTATCAACAGCCTGGTTGGTCTCTTCAACTAAATAATGACATAATATTTAACCTTGGCGGAAAAGTTGGTATTGATACTATTACTCCTATTGCAAAGTTGGATATTGGGGGAAATACAGACGGATCTGTACAGGCAATATTTACTCGGGGTTATGATAATAATTTTCAACTTCAAGCGATTAACGAAAGTAGTTCAAATGTTTCTGGTGCAATTGTTTCCAAGTTTGGTTTACGTCATGGAACAAACGAGACTGCGTTATTTAACTTTGTACGTGGTAATTTGGAAAATGATGGTAGTCTTGCTATTGTAACCAACAATGTTGAACGTATGCGTGTTAACAGCACGGGTAACGTCGGTTTTGGAACAACCGATCCTGATAGTTTAGTAACATTACAAGGAAATAATTCTATTTTACAGTTACAAAATGCTAATGTTGGAGGCAATACATTTATTTCTTACTATAATGATGGTCCAAGTAATGCTAGAAGTGGATGGACAGGTTATGGCAATAATACTGATTATACTATTGAAAATGAAAAATCTGGCGGAAATATTAACCTTGTGACAAATAATGGGACCTTGGATATACAAAGTGACATACATATTGACAATGGAGAACTTATTATTGAAAGTGTTGCAAATAAAAAATATACCATTTATTCGGAAAATGACAACGGTGATTCTACGTTTGTTATTTCAAATGATGGTACTAAGAGTACTATAAACTTTAATTTATCTAATATTCCTCTTGATTATGCTGTATTGACGTCGCCAAATAATAACAATTATAATACTCTATTTGACTTATATAGCTATAATACTAACTCCGGTATTACTTCTTCTACTCGAATATCTTCTGGTGATTCTTATTTTGGTGGTCGTATAAGTATTGGAAAAACGAGTGCTTCTTATGACGTCGACATAGTAGGAGATATAAACTTTAGTGGCTCTATTTATCAAAACGGTGTACTTTTTACTGGTTCGTATTGGGAAAATAACAGTAACAAAATTTATTATAATACTGGTAACGTTGGAATTGGAACTAATGATCCAGTTACATTGTTTGATATTGCTACTACTGGAACTACTCCATTATTGCAATTACGCAATGGTAATTTATCTAATACTATTACTAATTCCCAAATAATATTTTCATATAATGGGTTATCTTATAATAATGGTGGTTATGCACACGCAATAAAAACACGTCATGATACTAATATAAGTGAAAATAATGCTATTGAGTTTTATGTATGGGATCGTTTAAATGATAGTGTTAATTCTATTGGAACAAAACTTGCATTAGATGTTAATGCTACTGGTGTTAATATGTATGGCAATTTGTTTGTTGGTGGGTCTTCGAGTTCAAACTATATTGAATTCAGTGGTACTACGTCGGATGGTGCTGGTAATGGAGGATATACATATATTGGTGAACGTATTTATGGTGGTAGTGAACAATCTGAGCTTTTTATTTACAAAGGAGGTGAAACTGCTTCTAATAATGGTCCCGACAGAATACGCTATTCTGCTGTTGGGGATCACGTGTTCCAAACTTCTAGTTCAGACATAGCTGATAGTAGTTTTGAAAATGCTGCTACAAATGTTAATTGGGAAACCCGTATGATTATTAAAAATAATGGAAATATTGGTATTGGTGTTATTAATCCAAATTATAGTCTAGATGTAAGTGGGGATATATATGCATCTGGTTCATTATATTCAAATGGTAGTGTTATAACTAATAGTCAATGGACAAACATTACCAGTGGAGTTTATTATAATAACTATGTTGGTATTGGTAGTTTAAATAACCCAAGTTCTGCTCTTGATGTTACTGGGGATATAAATTATACTGGAACTTTGTATAATAATGGTACTCCTTTAAATGTTAGTGGTCTTTGGACTAATTCCAATATTAATGGTATTTATATATTAGATAGTGTTGCTATCAATCAAACAACGGCTTTATATACTCTTGATGTAAATGGAGATATAAACTTTACTGGTACTCTTTACCAGAATGGTAGTGTAATGAGTTCTTCATTCTGGGATAAAGATGTTGATAATAATTTATCTTATTCAGATGGTAAAGTTATTACTGGAAACATTGAACTTGAAGAAAATATTATTTCAAGTAGTGAAAAGGGTGATTCATTAATAGGTAAAACATTAACTATTACAAATCCTGTGAAAAATGGCTATGCTAATGCTGATGGGTCTTCTTTGAATGTCTATGACTATTATCATTCTTCTAAGGTTATGGACTCGTATAGCTTGGTGCCTTCATTGACTACTAATAGCTCATCTGGAAACGTGGTTGGTAATGGAACCATAGGTTTGATTGCGAGTTACTACAAAGGTCTTGCTTGGAATGAGTTGATGAAAACGGTACACGACACAAAAATAAACTATGGACACAACGGGTTGTTTATGAGCAAGGTCCGAGAATACAGCGGGAGCTTTAAGCGTATGTTCAGTGTAAAATGGGAAGGAAACTTGACTCTGAATGCTGGTGGCTATGACTTGATTATTGATGATGCAGTGCTTGCACCTGCAAACCATACTGTTACTGACTTATTTGAATCTGGACCATACGAAGAAGTTAACCAACCACATCCTGATAACTGGTTTAATACAAGTTGGGCATATGCTTCTTTTTATGCGTTGATGAATGGTATGCGTCTTCCATATGCTTCTGAAATTCTTGAAAGACGTGAACTTGGTGTGGATTTAAAAGCAGCCATTCCATTGTGGGATGATATCGGAATAAGTGATTTAGATGCTTGGAGCTTGGTATCCAATAGTAGTCAATGGCATTATTCTGGTAATCATTATGTTGTTATTAATACAGGAGGTTCAGGACAAGTTGATTATAATTTCGGAATAATAGATGGTTACACTGCAGACTATGATGATTTTTTGCTTCTTATGCGGTCGGATTGTCGAATGTTTGATACTCGTTACATTGAAAATGATTATAATCAACCCAATATGGACGACAACACCAATAAAGGTAGCTGGGCGTCTAAGAAACGGTTTGCAGAAGCTGTTGGAGGACGTCTTCCTACTATTGAAGAAGTACGTGCAAGAAAGTTTCTTATGTGTTATGGTGTTGGACGGTCTGATGTTAATGTGTGGATACCTTGTACAAACTCTGTCCATGCTGGACAGGCTACTGACCCTTCTGGTGACTATGTTCAAATTGGTCCTTTTGTTCAGAGTGGTTACGAATTTGGAAAAGATTTGCGTACACCTTATGGATGGTCTGGGGCATATATAGATGACACGTTTCCAGCATATGGAACATATACTATTGTAATATTTGACAATATGGACCAAACTCTTAGCTACAACGGCTCTACTGTGACTGGTACAAATATTGTGTCCAAGACTGTATCTGGTCCTTACACCAAGAAGTATTCTATTAATGTGCCTGACAACAGTGCACATAGCATTACATTCACAAAGAATGGTCAGGGACCACGACAATTGCTTCTTGCACCCCAGAATGGTGATGGTAAGCGCTGGCTTACGCCGCTGGACTTTTCTGTTTCCCATAGCAGCGTAACTGACCGTTACAAAGTGTTTGATGGCTCACTTGCTGACGAATTTACTTCGTTGAATTACATTCGCGAGCCTATTGGCTGGGTTGGAACGTCGAAGACATTGTTGGATAGCGTGGTGCTTGGAGCCAAGGTTGGTAGCGAACTGTTTATGCCCCGGTTGTTTGATGTAGAAGGAACAACTGATGGAAAGCATTGGAAAAAGTTGAAGACGTTTGGAGCTGTGCGAGAATACATTCAGAAAGAATTTGTTGTTGGCTCTCAGCTTGGATGCATTGGTTATCGTATTGTTGTGGTTGGAACGTTTATGCACGGTGTGGATGACGTCGTCAAACTTGCATCTTTGCAATTCAAGACACGAGGATACGACAGCTTCATGGTTCCTAACGTTAGTGGGCAGATGATTAATTTGAATAACAGCGACGAAGACGTGTATGTTACCTCTAATAGCGGCGTAGTGAATGTTGCTGGCGTTGCATTCAAGGAAAACAGCTTGTTTGTGCGAAAGCTACAAAATGAGACGGATATTGGACGCTTGATTGACTGGAATGGGTCTTCGATTATTCCAGAAGGCTATGTGGTTGCTGATGGAGCTGAGTATTCTGGGGATGACTACCCAGAAGCATACAAAAAGTCGTTGGAAGATACTGTTGTCGTGCATGACATTGTCCCTGCTTTAAAGAGCAATACTTCTTCGCTGGAAGAAGGGGAAGTTGTAACAGGGTCTGAAACTGTACCCAATGGTCTGATTGCACATTGCTATGATACAGATACTAGTGGTAATTCTTACGTGTATGTCAGAAGCGAACTCGTCTCTGGTATCGATATGGATGACACAGCTTTTAATGCATTGTTTGATGGTAGCATAGATTATGCAGCTATTGATTTCGAAGGGTATTTGTATGTAGCTAGCTCTGGAAACTACAGCTTTTATACAAAGGTCGATGACCGTATATCCCTTATAATTGATGACGAACCTGTTGCTTATCGTACATCCGCAACAGGTAATTCATGGGTTGATATGAGTAAAGATAGTGGTACAACTTCAGATGCTACTCCAACACATTTGTCACAAGGATACCATAAAATACGTGTCCGTATGTGGGAGTTAAATAGTAGTGCATTTATACACCTCGCTATGGCAGCTGGAGGTACTGGTGTTGGTAACATTTCAGACTCTAACATTATTCCTTCGTCATCATTTGTGCCTTATTTAAAGGAAGACTACTACAAGGCGTTTGACAAGAAGGACTTGCTGATGATTTCGCCGGATAAGCTTGATGTTACCAATTTAAGAGTGTATGCTGAAGGATTTGAGAAAAATTCTATGGCGATACGGTCGTCTAGTGTTACTTTCTATGAATATATAGGTTGGTATGCTTCTGAAGCTTATATGATTACTTACTTCACTATATCACCATATAATTTCAAGCCTGAAAGTGGTCATCAATATAATCCATACGCGGTTGATTTTGAACTCCAAGGAAGCAATGACAATAGTAACTGGACTACTATCCAATCATACAGTGATATGGAAGAATCACTTATTAACTACGTAAATCCATATGGTAATGGTTATCGCGGTTACAGAGTAAAGGTACTTTCTAACAGCAGTAATGCTTCTAGTATTGTAGCTACGAAAATGGTTTTTTGCAACGAACTAGGTTTTTATGGTGTTCGTTTTGAAGACGCTCACAAACATTTATCTCGTAGTTTGGTGCCAGTAATGACATCCTTTACAACACCTCGAGGTATAGCTACTGCAGGTACTGATTTGAATGGTTCAAGTCAAGCATGGAATGCATTTGATAATAATTCCATTAGTAGTTGGCACAGTGGTTCTTTTACCGGTGCGGCATTAAACGAAGAGCAATATCTAGGATGGTATGATACCACCTTATTTAGAAGGAAAGTATTAACGGCTTTTTCCTTGCATATTAATCCTAATATTTTTATGAGGTCTTCTTCACCATTCTTCAAATTACAAGGAACACTAGACGGTTTTACCTGGTATGACATTGAAACATTTTCTAAGACTTATACTCCTGTATATAACTGGAAAGAAACATTTTATGTTTCCAAAGAAAATTATGTAGAATGCAATGGTTTTCGATTATTGTTTATTGCTCCTAATGTAGGTACAGAAGCAAATTATATACATACATCGTTCCTCCAGGTCTGGGCATTTGACCACGGAGTGTTTAATGTTCCCAACGTTAGCGGTAAGCTGTTCAAGCTCTACGAAGGCACCAGTGTGTTGAAGCTCGGTAAGAACGTCGATGCTCCGTATATTGATTACGACACTTCTTCGCTGGGTACAGTCAAGAATGCCACTGTTCCACTGCCTGCAGGGTATGTAAGCATTGATAGTGGTGTTACTGTTGATGTTGAGGACTACCCTGAGGCTTTTGATAAGCTGGTTTATGTTGGAAAGGAATACTCTATGGTGCCTGCTCTTACAAGCAATACTTCAGAAGGTGTTGTGGAATATAGTAACTACTATGTTAATGGCTTGTACACTAGTGCGCATCTTGTATTTGATGGATTACAAATGTTTGATATGACAGGTAATGATAAGGGTTATTACAGTTATAATAACATGTCTTCAACTCAATCTTCAAATATTGGTTGGTATAACTTATCATTGAATAGTAAGAAGGTACTTAAAGCATTTTTAGTCTATGGAAGAACAAACGGTAATACAGGATGGACATCAAGAACACCAAAGGTATTCAATGTTCAGGGTACACTTGATGGTACAAACTGGACAACTATTCAAAGCTACAGCGATACATCTTCGTATCACGCAAAATATTTCCGTGTTGATTCTTCAAATACAAACGTTAACAACGCTTATTATGGTTTTCGTTTGCAGGTATTTGAAGCATGGAGTGGAGAATTAATTCTTTCTCAGTTAAAATTCATCGTAGAAGACTACAACGAAGAGGCTCTTGTGCAGCTGTTTCCGAGCTCGTTGGTGCCTGTCATGGATTATAATACTGGTTCCGTTAACTTTGTTGTAACAAATTCAAATTATGAAGAAGTCGTGAATCAGAATTATGATCCAAATGATCCATTTTTTTCTTTTTATACAGAAGAGTTATACAAGGCTTTTGATCCTAATCTTAATTCTACCCTTCAATCGTCGATAGATCTTAACTATAGTTCCTTGGATATATCCAATCATTCTCCATTTTATATTGGTTGGTATGACACTTCATTAAATTCTAAAAAAATAGTAACTGGTGTATTCTTACATTCATATTCTAAGAGCGCATCTCAAATATCAACGTGGTCAAGACTTCCTTTTAACTTTAAAGTAGAAGGAACGAATGATGGAACAAACTGGGAATTAATAGAATCAATAAGCGAACCTAATTTTAAAGTACATTATCACAGTACTGTTAATAATCGCACTAAATCATATTATGGTTTTCGGTTGTTATGTGTTCTTCCTACGTCATTGATTTTAAGTAGTAATATTGGTTTAATATTTGGTTTAATAGACTTCCAATGTGTAAACGAGACTGACTTATACAGCATTCCTCTTGCTTCTAACGCAGGCAAAATGATGAAGCTTTCCAATGGTGCTGAAGTGCAGGAACGGTTGAATGACAACCTTGTGGAAGTAGGGTCGTTAGCTCTGGACACATTAAGTGGAAACAACGAGCTATCAGTGGGAGCTACTAAGAAGTGGAACGGTGTTGGCTATGTACCTCGAGGGTTTGCAGTTATGCGTGGTCAGAAGATTGGTACATTGGATTACCCCAAGGTGTTCGAAGCGCTTGTGGACTTACAAACTCCGTTTGTGATTAACCCTGCTATGAGTACTTATACTAGTCCTAGTGGCGTTATTGTGTATAGTAGTGAATATAATAATACTACTTATGCAGCAGACCACGCATTTAATCGTGTTCTTTTTGATGATAACGTTACTTGGATAACACAAGAACCAGCAGTGTATCCAGAGCATATTGGGTGGTATGACACAAGCTTTGACAAAAAGAAAATTCTTATGGAATTCTATTTATGGGCACGCTTTTATGATGCTGGTACTGATGTTTACGGACAATTTATGCCAGGTGTTTTTAGCGTACAAGGAACATTGGACGGTACTAGCTGGACTACATTACAAACATACGATATGATGTTTACTGGAACTAATGGGTACGATAAAGGAGTATTTGTTGTTGATGAAATAAATAGACACACAGCATACTATGGTTTCCGAATATTGATATTCAACCGTGTAGGAAACCAAGCGGAATGGATAGGATTACATGAAGTTAGTTTGTATGTCATCGACGAGCCTTCCAAGCCCGTGGTTTTGGAGCCTAAGCCTTTGGTGCCTAACTACACAGACTGGGATAACCCTAGCGGTAACTTGGTGTATAGTAGTTATGCTACTAATCAATATTATCCTTGGCGTGCATTTAACAATGAATACGTTAATCACACTGTAGATACAACCAATAATAAATTTGGATGGGCTTCGTACGGTAATCCTATTGATCGTACAAATACTTCGCCTTATATAGGCGAATACATAGGCTGGTACAATACACAACTTTTAAAGAAAAAAGTACTTATTTATACTCGTTGGACAATAGGTTATGTAAATACTAATCGTTATCATAATGAAAGTGCAGCAACAGGGTTTGTACAAGGTACTTTAGATGGTATTAACTGGGAAAATATTCATAGTTTTGACACAAATGGAAAGTATATTGAATACTATGCAGAAAATGATAATCGTTCTAAGGGTTACTATGGTTTTAGGTTGTACTTTTTAACGAATCAAATTGGTACTACCAGTTATGCAGTCGTCCTCGACAGCCTCCAGTTTATGTGCTTGGATGAAGACGAGTACTTCACCTTTGAACTGCCTGACTCGCCTGACACGCTGGTGAATTTGGAACGTGTGCAAGGCATTGCTGTCGAAGGCTCTATTGGTACTAACTCGCGCGGTGACGGACTGTCGATTGTTGTGGATAACAACAGCGAAATAAACAGCGCTCTTGTGGTGTCTAACAACATTGGTAACGAAATCGAAGAAGCTTCCACAACGCTTTTGAACGTGCGTAACAATGGTGGTGTCGACATAGGAGGGTATTTGCGTATTGGTATGAGCAGTATTGATGCAGGTCAAAATTATCAAGGAAGATTTTCGTTATTTATTGCAACAACTTACTCCGATACAGACCCATATAAATACGGATGGTGGATTGGAGGACAAGACCATGCTGCAAGTTCTAGTGATAATGATTTACATTTTACTGTTCTAAAAGATGGCGTACCTAATCAAGTTGCAATGATCCAAGACTCTCGAAGTAGTGTTGTGGAAATGAACTTCACAGGTCAGCATCGTACGTTTGTAAAAGACGTTTCTATGTCTTCTATGGAAGATTATGAAGGTCTTATCGTATGTGCGTCACAGGATGCTTATGTGAAAATGAGCGGTGGTATTGCGACGGGTCAGGATGCAATTACAACAAACGAAAGTCTTCCATTGGTGTCTTTGTCGCGCACTGCTAAAGATAAGCGTTGTTTTGGTGTTGTTTCATCTAAAGAGGACCCTGAACAACGTAAAGAAGTCAATGGTAATTTTGTGTCATTGTTCCAAAAAGAAAAAGGCGATACACGCGTGTATATCAACTCGGTTGGTGAAGGTGCAATGTGGGTTGTTAGTGGTCCTTCCGGTATTGGTGGATTTTTGGAATCTGGTGACTACATTACTACTTCGCATATACCAGGCTATGGATGCTTGCAGGATGATGACTTGCTGCATAACTATACGGTAGCCAAGATTACAATGAATTGTAACTTTGACCCGCCTCAAGTTCCAAAGATGACAATATTAAAGAATGAAAACGGAGATAACTTGCTTGATAACGAGGGACTATTACAGTGGACCGAGCTTTTGGATAACGAAGGTAATATGGTGTACGAAGACAAATACAAAGTTCGTTATTTGCTTGGAGATGGTACACTGTTATCTAAGGATGAATTCTTAGAAGCATTGGAACACGCATATGTTGCTGCGTTTGTTGGCTGTACGTACCATTGTGGATAAAGAAATACTATTTTAATTAAATAAATATTAAATATTTATTTAAATTTTTATGCAGTCTTATGTATGCAGAAAAATAAATCTATATACTATAGTAAAATGTCAACAGATCCAACAGTACTTTTATCGTCTGGTTCTGGAAAAGTTTATATACAAAATTTAGCATTTGATGGTAATGATATTATTGCTACAAATACTAATGGTAGTATTAATTTTAGACCGGATGGAACTGGAGCTATTGCATTTGGTAATGTTGGTTTTAATAATGGTATTATAAATACATTATTAACAGATCTTGATTTACAATTAATGCCAAATGGTGTTGGTATTGTTCGAATGAAAGATATAAAAGTTTCAGATAATATTATTAGTTCTTTTAATACAAATCAAAATATTATTATTCAACCTAATGGTACTGGTTTTTTAGAAGTTCCAAATTCAATGGTTATTGGTTCTTCTAACGGTGATACTAATTTTTCATTAACTATTATGAATAATGGTAATAATATTCGTCTTAATGGTTCTGGTGCTGGTAGTTATACTAGCATAAAATTCTATAATGACGGTGTTACTCTTAATGGAAGTTTTGGTTATGATCCTGTTTCTACTTCAAATATGTTAATTGAAAATTATAATAGTTCTGGAAATATTGAATTAAAACCTGGTTCTGGCGGTCATATAATTACTGGACTAGTTGGTGGTTCTAATTTTGGTATCAATACTAATTCACCTTCAAACCTATTACATATTGTTGCATCAAGTGGTAAAAATGCTATTCATGTAACTGGAGATTCCAATAGTTCTCCACAAGTAAATTTAAATGGAAGTAAAAATGTTTTATTTATTAAATCAATTAATAATTCTTCTACTAATTATGGTATTTTAATTCAAGATCATTCAAATAATAATTTGTTTACTGTTAGTAATAATGGAAATGTTGGTATTGGAACACTAGATCCACAAGCTAAGCTGGACATACGTGGAAATATGTATCTTGGTAATTCTGATAGCAATTATATTGCATTTCACGGTACAGGAGCTACTGATGGTTATCAAAGTAGGAATGCTACATTTATAGGGGAACGTATTTATTCTGGTGATGATAACTCTGAGTTATTGTTATGGAAAGGGAATGATAGCGGATTATATAATTTATATGCTGATGATACTGGTCCTGATAGAATACGTTTTACATCAGCTGGTGGGCATTTATTTCAAACATTGAATAATGACCTAGATGAATATAATATAGCTGAAGGTGATTTTGAAACTGCTGCTAATACTAGTGCAACAGATAGAATGATTATTAATAATGTTGGTAACGTTGGTATTGGAACGTCGAGTCCGGGTGAAATTCTTGATGTACGTGGAAATTTACGTGTTGGTACTAGTGGAAACAGTAATTATATTGCATTTTATGGTACAACTGATGATGGTGCTGGTCAATGGAATCATACTTACATAGGAGAACGAGAATATGACACTGGTAAGTCTGAATTATTTATTTATAAAGGCAATGAGTATGGAACTACTGCTTATCCTGAAGGTCCAGACAGAATACGATACACATCAACCGGTGGTCATTTATTCCAAACAACAGGAACTGCAGTTGGAGATTTTGAAACAACAGCATCGCATACACAATTCTTAAGAAATAGGATGTTAATAAATCCAAGTGGAAAAATTGGTATGGGAGATATTGCTGATCCGGAAGCTAATCTACATATTCATGTTCCGTATACGAGTGGTACAAGCAAAATGCTTTATGTTGATGGAAAAAGTGGGTTATCTGTTCCTCAAGTAGAATTTAACAAAGGAACAAATGGATTACTTGTTAATACATATGACGCAACTTCGTCTAATTTAGTAAATACATATGCACTACACCTACAAAATTCATCTGATACTATTACAACTGATATACTTTATGTCCGCAACGATGGTAATGTAGGTATTGGAAATAATTCTCCTCAATCTAAACTTCATGTTACTGCATCAAATGGTAAAAGAGGTATTTTGGTGGATGGTGACTCTGGGTCTTCTGATGTACAAGCATATTTTGATGGAAGTACATACGGAGTTTTTATAAAGACCAATAATACTTCTTCTTCGTATTACTCATTAGCTATTAATAATAGTGCAAATAATATTTTACTATATGTACGTAACGATGGTAATGTTGGTATTGGTACTGATAGCCCTGCTGAAAAGCTCGATGTAGCAGGTACATTACGCCATCAAGGTCTCACTTTAAATGAAGGCACTACGCCTAACGTAGACGAAATCAAAACTTTTACTCTTAATCTTTCTGTTTCTACGTCTTGGATTGACACCGGAATAATAGGTAGTGACCTCGCAACTGGAAGCTACATAATACAGGTATTTAGTCATAATGGGACGCTTGGTCAATATTATAGTACTTTTACGGGATTTATGAGCTGGCACAATACTGTCACAAATAGTAATTATTATAATGAAGTACTATTACATAGTGTGGGTAATGATATATCGAACGTTTTATATATTAGAACACAATTATTACTTGGTAACACGAATACTTTAAAACTTCAAATGCGGCTTTCTGGAGGTTCAGGTTCTGGAAACTTTACCTTCAAATTCCGCCGTATGATATAAATTTAAAATATTTTCTATCTTAGAGTTAAATGAACATTGAAAGCATAGTTTATAAAAGATTTGTTGATCTTGTTGGTGCAATAGCCTATTTTCCAAATGAAACACCACCAATTGGTTGGTTGGTGTGTGACGGTTCGTCTTTGAATATTAATGACTATCAAGATCTTTATACATGTATTGGAAATACTTATAATGGTTCTAGTCAGGCATCTGGTACATTTAGTATACCAGATTTACGAGGTGAATTTATACGATGTTTAGATAATGGACGTGGAATAGATAGTGGAAGAACTCTTCAAAACGATTACCAACAAGAACGTATCAAAACTCATAAACATTGGATATCGTATGCTCCACAAGATGACCACAATCAAAGTGGTACAACAGGTAATAGTCAAAGATTTGGTCTTGTAGCTGATGAACGTGCTGGGTATTATTCGGCTGATGATAGAAATTATGCTTATGGTATTTTTACACGTGATGACCCTGGTTATAATATAAATAATGAAGTAATACCTTACAATCTAGCTCTTTTGGTGTGCATAAAATATTAAATCTTTATTTTTTAATGTTTTTTTATTATAAATGAACATTAGTGAATTAAACACAGTACGTTTATATGATACTGTTGGAACTATAATGTATTTTGGGACCGAGACTGTTCCATATGGCTGGCTTGAATGTAATGGTTTTACACTTTATGTATCTGATTATCCTGAACTCTATGCATATATAGGAAATAAGTTTGGTGGAACTAGTAATTCAACATTTAAAATACCTGATTTACGTCAAAGATTTATACGTGGCTTTGATAAAGGACGTGGACTTGACCCCAATAGATCTATGGGTTATGTGTCTATTTCTGGTATGTTTATTATTGACGGTGTAGCATTCAATGGTTATAATGGTCAGGAATTTCAAGAACAAATGCTAAACCAACATAGACATTGGGTATCTGGTACAGTATTAGGTAATAGAGATTATAGTAATACGGGAGGTACATATGAAGAATATGGTGTGATTGCCGATGCTGGAGGCTCTAGCACGACAGATCGTAATTCTAGTGTTGGTAGAAATGTACGTGACACTGGAACAGCTGGAAATTATGGTACAAAACCAAGAAATTTAGTTTTGATGGCATGCATAAAGTATTAAATTGTTTTTTCTTTTTTCTTTTTTATTATTAAATGAACATTAGTGAAATAAGCAGTGGTGTACAAGTAAATGTAATGGTAGGTACAGTGGTTTACTTTGCAAGAACATCAGCGCCTATTGGATGGCTTGAATGTAATGGTGCTTCTTTAAACCGAGAAGATTATAACTATCTTTATAGTGTTGTTGGTACACGTTATGGATCCGTTGACTCAAATAGTTTTAATTTACCTGACTTACGTGGTGAATTTATACGATGTTGGTCACATGGTATTGGTGAAGATTATAGTCGTTCTATCGATAGTAATTTTCAGTTAGATACATTTGAAAACCACGTACATTGGATGTCTGGTGCACCCATTGATGATCGTAATTTTAGCGGAAGTGGTAATACTAATTACCAAACACATGGTCTTGTCTCCGATGCAAGTAGTTATAGTATAATGGATCATTACAGTGGTGCTGGAAGAAATACGCGCGTTGATCCAGATCATTCTAGTCGTGGAGGAGTAGATGAAACACGACCACGAAATATTGTGTTATTAGCATGCATAAAGTATTAAATAAGTTACTTTTTTCTTTTTCTATTTTAAATGAACATAAGTACAATAGATGCAACTAGTTTAATAGATATATTAACTGGTTTAATATTATTTTTTCCCAAATCTAGTCCTCCAATAGGATGGATTGAATGTAATGGTGCTGCTTTAAATAGAGATGACTATCCAGATTTATATAATAGCGTGGGGTTAACATATACGTCTGGTGATGATGGAGCTACATTTAATGTTCCTGACTTACGTGGTGAATTTATACGGTGTTGGGACAATGGTCGTGGTGTTGATAAGTACCCTACTTATACATACGGTGGCTCTACAACAGAGTCAAATAGACAATTTGATTCGAATGTTCAGAGTTATGCAACAAAAACAATAATTGGTTCTATGTATAAAATATCAGAAACATTTGCTAATTATGGTTCTGCTAATGGACCTATGTGGAGATCTGGTGGTTATTATGCTGGGAATACTCCAAATCACGTTGATAGTAGTGGTACCGGGTCTTTTGAATTTAATTCATCACGAGTATCAAATTCTAGTCTTGGAGAAACAAGACCAAGAAATATTGCTTTATTAGCGTGTATAAAATACTGAAAGCATTATTTTATTTTCTTTTTCACTATTAAATGAACATTAGTGAAATAGTTGTTAAAAACATAGATGTAATGATTGGAACAGTTGCTTATTTTGCTTGTTCTAGTCCTCCAATCGGTTGGCTTGAATGTAACGGTGCAGTATTAAATAGATCTGATTATATTGAATTATTTTCAGAAATAGGAACTACATATGGATACACAAATAGTGATAATTTTATTCTTCCTGACTTACGTGGTGAATTTATACGGTGTTGGGACAATGGTCGTGGTGTTGATAAATACCCTACTTATACATACGGTGGTTCTACAACAGAGTCAAATAGACAATTTGATTCGAATGTTCAGAGTTATGCAACAAAAACAATATCTGGTAGTGTCGCTTATGTATCAGAAACTTGGGCTTATAATGGATCTGCATATGGTGTGTTTAGAAAACCACAATACGGTGGATATGGACAAGGATTGACACCAAGTAGTACCGACGATAGTGCTGGTGGGGCAGTTTATTTTGATTCATCAAGAGTTATTAATAGTAGTCTGGGAGAAACAAGACCACGAAACGTAGTTTTAATAGCATGTATAAAGTATTAAAGCGATTATTTATTTTCTTATGGTATGTAAATGAAAGTAAGTGAAATAAAAACAAATCAAATAAATTTAATAGTTGGTACTGTTGCATATTTTGGTCGTTCTAGCGTACCAAAAGGTTGGTTAGAATGTAACGGTGCTTCTTTAATTAGAAATGATTTTATAGATTTGTTTAACATAATAGGTACTACATATGGTTCTGTTGATGCTAATAGTTTTAATTTACCTGACTTACGTGGTGAATTTATACGGTGTTGGGACAATGGTCGTGGTGTTGATAAATACCCTACTTATACATACGGTGGTTCTACAACAGAGTCAAATAGACAATTTAATTCGAATGTTCAGAGTTATGCAACAAAAACATTAACTGGTCAAATGTATAAAATTTCAGAAACTTGGGCATATGGAGGTGGTGGTGGTTCTGGTCCATTTTGGAAACCACATTACGGTGGATGGAATTCATGGAATACGCCAAATGGTAGTGATGGAAGTAATAGTGGTATATTATATTTCGATTCATCAAAAGTATCAAGTAGTAGTCTTGGTGAAACCCGTCCACGTAATATTGCTTTATTACTATGTATAAAGTATTAACAATTAAATGTTTAAAACAGGCCAATTTACTGATGTTTCATCAAGTACGTGATAATATAAATTTATTTCTTTTAATTGTGGGTTACTATTGGAAGGTAAGTCTCTTAGTTGTTGCATATAATCTTTTACAATTTCTGGAACTTCCGTGTTAGTAGAAACAGCTCGTATTACATACCAATCTACTTCTGCCAACATTCTGTCTCGCTTATTTCGTAGTAATTGTACTGGATCAGGTTTTACATAATTCTTTTTAAATTCTTCTTCTGCTTTTTCCTCTTCAGTTAATGGTTTTGGTGGTTTATCTATAATTAACCAGTTATTACCATCGTATTTTGCTACTTTTGAAGGATTAGTTATTACTGGTGGTTCTTTTAATGTAGACTGTGCGGGTATTAAGTAGTTGTTTGGTCGTCTTGGATTTTCATGTGCTACTGTAATACCAATAAAAATACCAGTTTCTCTGTCATATGAATATGCTTGCATCTTTTATAACTTTATAATTTATTTTTTAATATATTTGTATATTATAAAAATGGAAACATATAATTTATACATGGGGTTTAATAATTGTGCACCAGTTAATTTTAAAAATTTGAAACACCTAGACACCAAAAGACAGTATTCAATGTCTGTTGAAGACTATAATATTATATATAAACCATTAAATACTCGTGTTGGTAATGAACATATACCACGTTCTGGAAATATTTAATTTAAAAATTGATTGTTATTTTTTAAATTTTAAAATGATTAAAGTGTATCCAAAAAAATTTAAAAAAGTTAACAGAAATAATAATTATGTAGTTAACAGAGAAAATATATGCAATTTAAATTTGATAAATATTACCGAAAACATTATGGATGGACAAATCGGTCTTAATGGTTGTATTCATGAACTAACTTGGCAAGATCTTGATAACAATACAAAAGAAAGAAAGCTTATACAGTATTGCAATAAAGTTAAAATCACAGATTGTCTTGACAACGAAGAATATGAAAGTTTAAAAAATATTTTGTTGTTTCAAGAAAAAAAGTTTGATGTTTTATACGATTCAAATTTAAGAACTATTAATAATATTTTAAATATTAAAAAATCCGAAAAAAAATTTTATTTTGAAACAACAAAAAAAATTTTTAATTATTTAAAATAATTATTTTTATAATCGTATAAATTTGTTGTACCCATGGAACGATTACAAGTTTGGCATATCGGTAATAAGTTTTCAATGTGGTTTGATCCTCCCTTTGCTACTGCCACTATGTGTCCTGCTTCAAAACTATTTATGTGGATTAAATCTGTACATACTTTACAATTACCAACAGCTGCGTATTCACCAAAATGATTTTTCCACAGTTTTTTTCTTATTCCAGAAGGTATATTTGTTCGTTGTTGTTTTTTTTCTTCTTTCATATAAATTGTAAAATCTGGTACTAGTCCAATGTAACAATTAAATTTTTCGCATTTTTTCCAACGTTCTGGATTTTTTACTTTGTATTCGTTTGTACTTTTTAAATTTTTTATTTTTTCATTTGCATTATTTAATTGTAACTTTAATTGTTCGTAAGTAATATTCTTATTAGGTTCAATGGAACTTGTAAAACTTGTAAAACTTGTAAAACTTGTAAGAGAATTTAAAAAATTATTTTCATTTATGTTTGGTTTTTGTGGTTTAGAAGATCTACTAATCATTCCTTTTAAACCACCGTATTCTGTTAACTTTTCGTTCCATAATTTTTGAATTACTTCCATATTATTTTGCGGTTTTGGATGTTCGTTTTCTTCACCATGTATCCATTTTTTTACTTCATCATTTTGTTCCCATTGTGTATTGGAACGTTTAAATGATTCCATTACTTGTTCATCGCTATTACAATATTCGTATAATACAAGTACTTTAATAGCATTATTATGTTTTTTACATATTTCTTTGTATACCTCTATGCGATGTTGTCCATCTATAATATATTTCTTTTTATCTGTTGTAAGAGCTATGTGAGGTAAACTAGAAGAATATTTTATATTTTTAGTAGTATTTATACTGTTAATCATTTCTTCTTTTATTTCTTTTATGTGTTGTCTGTTTATAAAGCGTTGTCCTTTCCATAAACTATAATTATCTGTTGTTAGTTCTTTTATGGTCATTAGTGAATATTGAAAATTGCCATTTTCATACTGTATTATACCCGGTACGTTTGCAAAAGTTATATTCATTTTTATTATATTGTTTGTTTTTTAAAACAATATGGCATTTAAAATTATAGTATTAAATTAAAATGTACTTAATTGAATTTATTTATTCATTAACACGTATTTCTACGTTTGGATTATTTGTTTTTATGGTTACCAAAATTATTTGCAATAAAAAATTTGATAATTATTTTGATGAAAGCTTTAGTAGCGATGATGACGAAAGTGACTTTGTATTAATTGGAGAAAAACATAAAAAATGTATGACAGAGCTTTTGGAAAATACTAATACACAGCAATAGCATTATTTCTTATTTTTATTGTTTTGTCTGCAATATGGCTAATATCCCGTTGTGAAATTATTAATGTAACGTCATAGTCTTCTGCTATTAATGAAATAAGCTGTGGTAATTTTGAAGTAAAATTATTTTCGTCGATGCAGTCAAATGCCTCGTCAATAATAGCTAAAGACGATTTTGAATTACACGAAAATTTATTAATTGCTCGCTTTAATGCTATTCTAACAACGCATTTTTCGTAACCGGATAACCTCTGGAAAGACAAACATTTTTCTGTTTTTGTGTTATAGCATAAAATTTCTAAGTATTGTTTATCATAGTCAAATGCAAATTCAAGTCGGTAATTTATGAAGCTTGTGATAAGACTATTTATATAGTATTCGATCGACTTTATAATGTCGTAAAGAATTTTAGACGGTAGTCCTTTATTAGAAATAAGTTTATCATAATCTTCGAGTTTGGATAACTGTATTTGAATATCTTTTATGTCACTTATACATTGCTTAATTTTCGTACTAGTAGTTTCAATGGTTTTGATTCTTTCTTTGTTCAGTTGTATGTTACTTTTTAATAATGTTATTTTATTATTTGAATCACTACAATTTTTTTTAAGCGGTAATAATTCTTGTTGTAATTTTTCTTTTTCAATACTAAGATTAACAGACGATTCTTTTAATTCGATGTAAGTTAGTTGGTCATTTATTAATAAAAAGTTTTCTTTTTCTTTTTGTTCTTGCTTTTGGTTTTGTAATTTTTCGATTTCAATATTATTGTCTTCATAACGGGTTAAATAAGTCAGTGTTTGATTATAATTATGGATTTGTTGTGCTATCTTGGAATAGTTTGTGTATTTTTTATGGTTATCTATTTTATTTTTTAGTTGTTCAATTATTATTTCATTTTCTTTGTATTGTGCTTTGTAATTTTTCAAATTTACATAGTTCATATGCTCTATGAGTTCTTGATTGTATTCGTCAAGTTCATTTAGTTCCGATTCAATGGAATCAGGGCTTGTTGATTTTAAATCTTCTAAATGTTGCTGTATTTCGTGTGCTTGTTTTATTTTATTTATATTGTTTAATTTTTTCTCGTAAGTAATTAATTTTTGTTTATTTTCGTTATACTCGTTAATATCAAGTATTGTTTGAATATTATTTATGTTATTTAATATTTTTTCATTTTCTTGCTTTAACTTGCTAAGCTCGTCGTGTTTTTTGTTATTTTCAGCTGCATTTTGGTACTTGTCAACCAAAGATTCTTGAATAAATATATCTCTATGCAGTGTTTCAACCAATCCAATATCAATAGTATTGTCACAGCATGATTTTAAAATTGTTTCAATGTTTTCAATATTTTTTTTGTCAAGACGCTTAAAAATGTTATCGTGATCACTGTTAATATACGACGAAGACACTTTTTTATATGGAAGAGTGTCTATGACGTCAAGTAGTTCAATGATTTGTTCTTTGTCGCAATATATACTGTCATAGTAACTTTCAAGTCGATTTCTACAGTCATCAATAATTGCATTGGCATTAAATAGTAGTTCTTGGTTTTCTTCGTCAATTAATATTTTTGGTGGAATGATTATGGAGTTCGGGTCTATTAATTTACGTTCAAGAGAAGATTTTAACCGCATTAATACATCGTTTGGTTTATCGCAATAAAATTCATCGATTGTTTCATTTGTTGTTTTTCTTTTTAATAGTTCTATTTCAACGCGTAAATTTTGGATTGTTTGATTTATTTGCTCTTCGGTTTCATTTGTTTCGACAATGGATTGGCGAATATAATATAATTCTGTTTCAAGCTGTTTTCTCGACTTTGTATTTGAAGATCTTTTTAATAATTCATTGCGTTGTTGTTTTACATTTTCAATTTCTTCGATTATTTCTTGTAATGATAAATCGTTTTCAATACAACTTTTGTTTTCAAGTTCATTAATTTTGTTGCTGCAATTTTGTTGGTTATTTTTAAAGTTATAATAATTTTCTTTTTCTTCTTCTTTTAGTTCTTCGTGAATTTCTATGTAACCAATATTTTCTTTTTCACTTTCAAGGTCCTCTATTTCTTGCATTATTTCTTCTTTTGTTCCTTTATGGAGTATATTACGAGTGTATTCTTTATTTAGCTTATTGAGACCTTTTATTTCAGAGTCATACCATGCTACACTGTTGCTTTGTTCATTGATTAATTGTTTATTATAATAAGCATGGTTCTTAATTTTTTGTATAAGTTCTTTTTGAGAATAATTTGATTTGTGATGCTTTGTATTATCGAGCTTTAAATTTGCAATTTCTAGTTTTGACAACGTAGACTGAAAAAGTTCTTCTTTTTGTGTTAGTGTTTCTTGTAATTGTTGTAGTCCTTTTTCTTCTTCTTTTAGTTCCTTTTTTTCGTTTGTTATAGTATTTTGAAGCACGTCCTTATCCATTTCTTGGTATGTTGCTTCCATGCCTTTTATTTCATTCATAAGAGCATCTTGTGTCTTTTTCATTGATTTTATTCTGGAATTATTCATAGACTTATATTCGTCGTAGTAATCTAGGTGAAAAATTTTCTTTAATATTCTTAGTCGCTCTGTTTGTGCAGTTGAGCTGGCAATATCTTTTGATGCTTCTTTGTCCATTAAATTGGAATGCAAGAAATATTCAATATCGCCAAACATTTTCAAAATAACTGCATCAGTTGCGTTACCAGTTTCAGAAATCTTTTTTGGATCGGGATTATCAAAATTGTTTCCATATTCGTAAAGCTCAACATGGAACGTATATGATTGTAATTTTGTGTTAATAAATTTTTCTGTTCTGTACCGCTTGTTAGACGTGTTGTTGTATCGTTTTATTAAATAATGAACATTGTTAAACATAAAGTAAATATTTACAAAGCCGTTGTTTTCAAGATTATTTATTATATCGTATGTATGACCACGACCAAATGGTACCAACGGTGTTTTGCCGTATATACCGAATATCAATGCATTGACAATGGATGTTTTGCCGTTTCCATTTGGTGCTTGTATGCTGTATACGTTGTCTGAAAAATTTATAGTATGTACCTTGGAATTATTGTATCCAAATAAATTTTTGAATTCCATTTTTATTGGTTTCCATACACACGACGAATATTCATTATTGTCTTTTATTAGTGCTTCTTGTTTGTATACATTATGTAATGAAAGCATTGTGTCAATGTCCAGTTTGAGAATATCACATTCCTTTGTTAGCATATCTGATTCGTTTGAAATCGAATTATTTTGGGTTTCGTGTTTAAGGCTATCTCTTGGTTGTGTTTTAATGGTTACAATACATGATTCTGTTTTTGTTTCAATTTGTTTAATAATTTCTTTTATTTCGTAATCGCTGGTATTTGATGCAATAAAGCGGCAATATACGTGCTTTGGTAATTCGATTTGTTTATTGACCCATATACCATCATTGCATACTATGTCAACAAATCCGTGGTCGTTTTCAATATCAAATTGTGATGCAGTTTTTGATTTTATGTCCCATAATAGTCCACCGTGATGGTTTAATGGTTCGCCGTAATTTTGTTGAATAAGACTGCCTGAATAACCAATATGCGGTTTAATCATTTGGCGTTTGTGGATATCTCCCAGCATAACTATGTCATAATTAATAAAATCTTCACTGGTTAAACAAGCGCGTTCGTTTTCTATGGTGTCTGCTAACATACCATGATACATTCCAATAACAGTATTAAGTTTGTCTTTATTTTCAATTTTAGTTATTTCTTTGTCATACAATGACGATACTGCAAAAACGTAATCATTTACTTTGTAACATCCACTTAAAGAAAAATAAAATAAATTTGGAATATCATTTACAATGGGTGTCAATGCATCAAGTCGTCGTGTGTTTGTTTCAAGCATATCGTGATTTCCTGCAATAACAAATACTGGTGCTTGTTGCGATAAATCTTTCATAAACATTTTACATAAGTTAAATGTTTCGGGTTTGAATACTGTTTTATTATCAAAAATATCTCCTGTTATTGCAATAGCAATTTTGTGCTTATTTTTAAAACTTTTTATTTTATTTGTCAAGCTTTGAAATACTTTTAAGTATTCGTCGTGTCTTTCTAATGGCTTAATATGAATATCAGAAATATGCACAATATGCGTAAACTCACTGCATGATATATTTTTTTTACTTGCTTTTGCGTGCTTCATATTGATTAGTCTAAGAATTTATAATTTTATTTTCTGACTGCATTTAAAATATTTGCGTTAATTATAATGGACGCATTTGCAGGTGAATATTGTTTTAGTATTCCTGGCTTATATACCATAATTGGTATTGTCGGAATAATATTTGTTATGCTTATGACCCAATTTATTCAAGAGCGTGACATGTACAAATCAAAGTACTATGATTTATTAAACGGTAATAGCTCGTATAAAATGAATAAAAAGGATAAAATGGATAAAAGCGATGAAATGGATAAAATGGATAAAAAGGATAATGGTCCTTTTAGAGAAAATATATACTTGGATAACAGAATCAATATTCCTACACAAGGTGAATACACTTCTTGGCATCAAGTAGGTGTATTGCGTCAAAAAGTTGTAACTGATCCAGAACAAATGATGCCTCTTATGGGACGTAAACTGAATAGAAATAATTGGGATTATTATACTACAAATCATTTAAATACTTCTCTTAAAATACCTATTGAACAAAGTAAAGAATTTTATGATGGTGATGAAATTAGTATACCTGGTTACAATGGAACGTTTGTAATAGAAATTTATGATTATAATAAACCTAGGTATATACCATACTTTTAATCTATTTCGTCTTCGTCTTCTTCGTCTACTAAGGTAAACCCAGTCCAACGATTTTGTTCGTATTTTTGACCAAGTTTTTGTTCCATTTTACCCTTGAAATATGTCCTTGTTGGAGGACGCATTGATTGTGTACTATTATTCTTAAACCAATCTTTAAAAACTCGATATGTTTCATTGAGTCCAATGTGACAATTTTCTTTTTTGGCAATGTTATCAGTTATGAAGTCATTGTATAAGTCACTAACTCGCTGATATTCACGTGTTACTTCAAGCACTTCCTGAGGCTCTTTTAGCCCTACTTTTTTGTATTTTTTATATAGTTGCAATAGCAAATATACAAATGCTTCTTTCCATTTATGGATTTTTTCTGAAAGCATATGGTCAATAGGGTATTCGTTTTCGAGTTTTGGATTGTCTGTAAATTTTGAAATAAACTGCACAACTCTTATACGTCTCCATGTACCATTGTCGTCTGCATTAATTTTAGGAAGCTCGTTACATAATAGTATCATTTTGAATTGTGGCTTAAACTGAATAGGATCCTTGAACAAACCACGAGCGTAAATTTTATCTCCACCGCTTAGTTCTTTCATACGTCCAACATTTACCATATCGTCTTGTTCTGTTTCTTGAATACTGGCAAGACGCTTTCCCTTGGTTTGTTCTATATCAGGTGATGCATTACTGCTATTACCTTGTTTTCGTGTAAGCACAGTATTTGATAATTTGCATGCATAGTCTCCCAATGCGAACTCGATAAGTTCTAGCATTTTGCTCTTCCCGTTAGAACCTATGCCCGTCCAAATATGAAACTTTTCATCTCGAGTTGTACCTCCTAAAAAGCTGGAAAGAAGAAGGAGTATATATTCTCTTACTGATTTTTGAGGAAATACTTGTTCAAAGAATTCGTAAATTTCTCTTATTTCTTCTTCTATTTCTGGTCCTTCAATTGGACCAAAATCTATGTAGTCATAACCAGTACTAAATGTAATATAGTCTTCTGATCTTCCATCGCGAAATTCGTCAGCTTGTAAGTCATAAACACCATTGTCGAATCCAATAAGATATGGATTCGCATCCATGCTTTCTAAAAATTGCTTTGCATTTTCACCAAACATGGTACCACACTCTTTGATAACTTTTTCTTTAAAAGAAATGTCGCGTAGTTTAAACGTAACGGCAACAAGATTTTCAACCATATCGAGCGTTTCATCGCTTTCTTGAGTTTCTTTTCTTTTTGTAATAGGTACAAATGTAGTTTCACTTATATCAGAAGAAGCTGTACTAGGCGCTGGTGACACACATAATGGTATATTATTGGATTGTCGATTATTCATTAGTTCCATTTGTGTTTTTTGGGCTTTTAGTGTAGCATCACGATTCATTTCATAAATAGTTTTTAAATATTGCTTGACAACGTCTTCACTTATAAGTTTAATAAGTGTATGTGCTTTTTCTATTATAACCCAGTGATGTTTTGCTGGTTGAAATTCGTACCATTTATTTTCTTTGTAACTTATACATTTAAAATTGTATTTGTACATTTCATACACAACACGTGCAACATCATATGTAGTACACGAAGCACTCTTTCTTATTAGTGATTTTAAGTTTGAACGGCGTATTTCTTCGTATTCTTTTGGATTGTCTTCTTTTGCCCATCTATGCAATGATCCAACACCAAGACCACTTTCTTGTCTTTTCATTTCGTTCCACATGTACATGCAACGCTCCGGACTTCTGCCATGTTCAATACTTTTTATTTTGTGTTTTTGTGATTTAGAACTAAATTTTATCCAGTCGTCCAAAAGATTATCTTTGTTAATATTATGCAAACACCAACCTGTTCTGATCCATTTGTCATGATCATCTGCGCGTTCTTGTGATAAAATGTTTATTAACATTCTTACTTCAGTTAGATCAGCAATTTGATTTATTTTTTTTCTTAATGGAACAAGTTTGTTTGTTAACTCGGTTTTTCTTTTTGGTGACGACGTATTTACAATAAATGTTTCAAGTGCATTTTTATATTTTTCATTTACCTCTGTGCTTTCTTCTTTTGTTTTTTCAGAAAAATCAAAATAGTCGAGTAAGTTTCGAGTATTTATTATTTTATGATCCTTGACTTTTGACATTACATAGGTAAGTTCATAAGGATCTCTGTTTATTTTTCTTGCACCGTATATCATCCAGTTACTGTTTTCAATCACTGCTTTGTCGACAATATCTTCAACTGTATTTGTGCTTTTAAATGAATTAGTAAATAGGTCATCGCAATTTGACAATACATAGTCACGCAATAAATATTGTGATTTTGTATGTGTTATGACCTGTGGGTACATAATGTGAGTACCATCTTTTACAAGTTGTTTGTCTTCATCTGGTATTACTCCGCTTTTGCGTTCGAATATATAGGCATTAATGTATTTATCATCAATATTATATATTTCTTTTATCCCATTGTTAAACAAGTTTATTAATTTTTCTATTTCATTTTGAGTATATTGTCGAGTTTCTGTGGTAATAGGGTATCTAAAATCCAAGTCAATGTGAAGACAGCTGTATGTAGAAATTTTTTGTGTTAACGATAATGTTTTTGGGAAATAATTATGCTCAATGCATTGTGTTAATATTTCTTTCAATTGATCATTGTGTTCTTTGTTTGAGAAATTGTATTTACCTCCTCCAATAATTTTTCCAGTACTGTCTTTGCTTGGTATGCTTGTATGTGTATATGTTTTGTTTTCGCCTTTTTTAGAATATACTCGTGTATCATTAAACAATTTTGTTAATTTAGCGTGTATATCAAAGGTGTCGAGTTTATTTTTTTGTTTTTCAAATATTGGACATTGAACATGTAATAACTCTTCAACCATAGAAACTATTAAGTAGTAATTTATTTTAATCAGTTTTTTAAAATGAAAAAAAAATGAATTTTTTAGCTACTAATATGCTGCATATAAATTTTATTTTAAATTTAACAAGTAATTATACTGCATAAACAATAAAATATAATTACGGTTAAAAAATGATTTCAAAAACTTAAATATAATATATCAAACATGGCAAAGAAAGAAGAAAATACTATTGATGCTGCTGCAGAACTATACGTCGAAAAGGTAAAATCTTATATTCTTGGTGCATACATTGTAGAAAAAGAATTTATTGATAACGTAGAAGGTGCTATGAAAGCTATTTTTGAAGGTTTCAATATAACATTGCGCGATGCCAGTGAAGAAACGAAGTTTCCTGTCAAGTTGAAAGAACGAACAAAGAAATCAAAACCCGCTGAAAAGAAAGAAGAAGTTTTTAATGAAGAAGAACAGGAACAATCTTCACAAGATTTACAAGCTTCAGAACAGGAGCAGGAACAAGCTTCACAAGATTTACAAGCTTCAGAACAAATGCCGGAACAAGATTCACAAGCTTCAGAACAAGAAGAACCGAAAAAACGTGGTCGTAAAAAGAAAGCAGATGAAGAAAAAAAGAAAAAGGCTACACCATTTAGCGTTTTTTCTCGAGAATACAGCAAGTCTGGTGATAAATCTATTCCGGGTGGCGCAAAGGGTGCATGGCAACTTGTAAAAGTAAACCCTAATGAGTTAGCCAAATATACCGAAATGGCAAATAAAGAAAATTCAGAATAAAACTTTTTATACAATATTTAAGTTTGTATAAATTTTAAATTACTTTAGTTATTCCAAGCAGTTTTTCTTGGGCTTTTTGATCTTTTTGATAATGCAGGTTTCGATAGGTCTTGTGGTGCAATACCCCCTATATAAGCTATAATTATTGATTCAAATAATGTCTGATTTTTAAGAATTTTAAATGCGTGCATAGGTTCATTTTGTTTAGCATACTCATATAAATAATATGTTTTGTTCTTAGTATAACCCGTTTGATTGAAATAGTGAGATTTTATATTTTTATTATTGGTTTTAACTATTATTTCAACTTTATTTTTTGCAGGAATATTATCTAATTCATTTGAAGTAGTGTTAATAATAATTATTTTTAAAACACCATCTTCTCTGTTATTCATTTTTCTTAATTCAATTGTTCCTTGCTTTTTAGTTTCATCATTGGTAGTATTTGGGAACACTATATCAAATTTAGAAACAGATGATGTATTAATATCTATATTATTATTTTCTAATTCACTCTTTAATCGATCATTTAATTGCTTATTATCTTTTAATTCGCTTTCCATTATAGAAAGATTAGTCGTTAATTCACCTTTACTTATTGCTAATTCACTATTAAAATCTTTTTGATCCTTTAAAGTATTAGTTAAATCTTTAATTGTATCATCAAGATTTTTTATTTTTTCTTCTAATTCATTTTTTTCTTCATTTAATTTTTGATTTTCTTTTTCTGACATTTGTTTGTAATTTTCCATATCATTTGTTATATTAGTAATTTGCAATTGTTGATTTTTTATTTTTTCTTCTAATTCAATTTTTTCTTCCATTAAGCTTTCAATACTTTTTATTTTGGTTTTAAGTTCTTGTTTACTTAAATTAAAATCTGATTCTAACAAATTTTTAATTTCATTTATTTCATTTTTTTCATTGATTAGAGTTATTATTTGTTGTTCTAATTCTCCTTTTTCTTGTTGTAATTGTTCATTTTCCTTATTTCTTTGTTCTAATAAATTTCTTAATTGATCAGCACTATTACTTTGTTCACTTTGCAAATTAGTTATTTTAATTTCAAGATCTTTTATTATTTGTAATTGTGTTTCTTCTTTTTGTTTAGCAACTTCAATTTGTTGTTCCATATTTGTTATTTTCTCATTCCATTTTTGTTCATTAACTTCTTTTTCGTTTTCTAAAACTGCTATACGATCATTTAATTCTGCTATTGTATTATTTAAATTTGTTTCAGATGCTAATATTTTTTGTTTTTCTAATGTTAATTCTTCTTTTAAACTAGTTAATTCTGATTCTCCAGTGATAATTTGTTGTTCGAGGTCATTAATTTTTTTGTCTTTATTTTCATTTTCTATTTTTAAAGTATCGTATTCACTTTGTAACTTACTTAAATTACTTTCTAATTGTTTTTTTTCTTCTTTTTCTTTTACATACAATGGTTTTAGTTCATCAAGTTCTGATTGTACTTTTTCAAGTTTATTTTCAATTTCTAATTTATTTTTTAATTCTTCTTCTTTTTCTATTAATTTGTTTTTTAATTGTTCTATTGTACTTATGAAACCACTAATATCTTCACGTTTAACATATTCTCCTGATCTATATTGCGCAAGTTCATTAACAGTCATATTAAATAATGATTCATACTCTTTTAAATCTTCATTTTGTTTTTGTAAATCTTTTATTTTAGTCTCAAGATCATTAACTAATTCGTCTTTTTCTTTTACTAAATTACTTTTTTCTGTTTCAAAAATATTTTTTAACTCTTCTTTTTCACTTTGTAATTTACTTTGTAATTCTTCTTTTTCACTTTGTAATTTACTTTGTAATTGTTCTTCTTTTTTAACTTTTTCACTTTGTAATTCTTCTTTTTTACCTTTTTCACTTTGTAATTCTTTTATTTGATTTTCTAATTTTGAAATTATTGTTATTTTATCATTTAAAGTAGTATTAATAGTCTCATTTTTAGTTTTTAATTTTGATAATTGTTCTTCTAAACTGGAAATCTCAGTTATTTTATTTTGTAATTCTTGTGTATCTGATTTATTTTGATTAATTGTCTCTTCTAATTTTTGTTTTTCTCTATTTAATTTTTCTTTTTCACTATTTAATTGTGAAATTTTTTCCTGATATGCGTTTATTTGTCCTTCATTTAAATTATTGTTATTATTTTTTTTTAATTCATTTGTATATAAATTATTTAATTCTTCTTTTTCACTTTCTAAATTATTTATTTTACTTTGTAATTCTTCTTTTTCACTTTCTAATTTAGTACTTACACTAACCATTGTGTCTGCAATTTTATTAACATCTATACTATGTTGATTTTTTAACTTTTTTATTGTATTTTCTCTTCTCTTAACACGATCTTTTAAAAGTTGTACACCCGTATCAACTTTATACTCTATTGCATTTTGTAACTGTTCTATTTTACTTTGTAATTCTTTTTCTTTTTCCTTAAAACTTTCTACGTATTCTTTAATTTCGTTTAACTTAGCTAATGGTTGAAATTGTTCACTACCTGCTGTTTGATCTTCAACAAGTTTAATATCTTTAATAACATTATTAATATCTTCTTGATATTTTGTTAACTTTTCTATTTCACTAGTTAAATCTTTTACTATTTTAAGTTCATTGATAGCATTTTGAACAGCCTCGTATTTGCCTTTGTTGTTTTCATTTTTTAAAGTAAAAATTGTTTCTAATAATTCTTTAAATTGATCTTCATTTATTTTTTCTATGTATTTTTGTGGTGTTAATTGTGAAATATTAGCATCTTTATTATCAGAATTAGTAAATATGTTTTTAATTAATTTAGCCAATTCATCTTGATTTATTTTTTTTAATTCTTCTTCTTTTCCTTTTTCTTTTTGATTATTTAAATAAATAATTAAATTATTTATAGTATCAGAGTTAAATGAATTTGTGGTTTTTTCTAATTCACTCAATAAATAATTGTTATATAAATTATGTGCATATTCTGGTGTATAAGTATATGCTACTATTTTTAATTCAAGTTTTTTAATATCATTTTCTGCATTTTTTATTTCGTCAACAAGTTTTCCCAACTCATTGGCATCAGCTTTCTTACTTTTCTTACTAGCTAAATTATTTCTTAACTTTTCTAAATTTCTTTTTTTAGCTTCTAAAGCATAATTTATCTCTTCTATATCTGTTGTTACTAATGTATATTTATCAAAAATAATAGTTTGCGAATCAGAGTTTGTTGGGTTATATTCACCTTTTTCAAAAATACCGTTATTCCATTGTGCAATACCTGTTATATTTTTATTTAATTTTTGATTTTCTTCTTTTAATTTTTGATTTTCTTTCTTGGCTATTCCATAATTTTTAAAAATTTCTTGTCGTTTATCTGATACTTTTTTTTTAGATTTTTTTGCTTGTTCATTTAATTTTCTTAGTTCATTGGACAACTTGTATCTTTCAGTAATATTTGTTTCAGTTGCAAGTTGATTATGTAAAATTTGTTGGTTTTCAGCTATTTTATTATATTCTTTAATAAGTGGATTTAATTCATCAAGATCATTTATTTCTAAGTTATTAGTTAATTGATTTTTTAACAACCAATTCTTTTGAGCTGCCTCTATTATTAACTCGTTTGTTAAACTTCCTTCTTCTGATAAATATTGATATAATTGGTCTTTATTAAGACTTTGAACAGTAGGAGCAGGGTCGGGGGCGGGAGCGACACCAGGAGCAGCAACAGGGGTGGGAGCAGGAGCAGAAGTAACAGGGGCAGCAGGGGTAGCAACAGCAGGAGCAGCGGCACCAGGGGCAGGGGCGGTAGCTTTGTAATTTATATAACTTTGAGTTATTTCTTGAAGATTTTCATAAGAATTATTTGTAGCATTAAGCCATTTAATTGTTTTTTCATTTAAATCAATAGTTAGTTTATAATTATCTATAATTTTATCCTTTGATTTATAATTTGTTATTAAATTGTTAAGTCTTGCAATTTCATTATTTAATTGTCCTATATCAGATTGATTATCTGCTATTTTTTTATTTAAATTTTCATTTATTTTATTAATTTGACTATTATCAGTATTAAAATTATTTTTATAATTTATAAATTCATCCACTAGCCCCCTAAAATCATTTTTTAATTTTTCTATTTTCGCTTGTTGTTCATTAATTCTATTTATAAAACCATTTTTTTCTTGATCAATTTTATTTTTATTATTATTAAATCCATCTAAGTATTTATCAAGTTCGCTTTTGTACTTACTTCTTACATTATTTAATTCATCTTTTAAATTACGATTTTCATTTTGTAATTTATTAACTTCATTGTTAACTTCCGTAAGTTTTTGATTTTCAAATTGTAAACTTGCATAATCAGCTTTAACTTTATTAATTTGGTTTTCCAAACTAGTTTTTACCTTTTTCCAATCCTCTATTTCGTTATTTTTTTCATTTTTAATTTTTTCAATTTGTTCTTGAGCTTCTCTTTTTGTTTCGTTATTATTATTTTGTTTTAATATACTTATTTCACTTTCTTTTTCTTTAATTTTATTTTTTGCATTTTCTAATTGATCTTGCAATTGTTGAATATCGTAGTTTGAACTTACATTATTTTCAATTTCATTTATTTTACTTTGTAATTCGGCAATTATTTTGTCTTTTTCTAAAATATTTTTTTCATTATTTAAATTTTCAGTTCTACTTATTGCAGAATTAGGATCATTATTTAACTGAAAATTTAAATTATTTATTTGTTGTTCATATTCTTCAATTTTTGTATATAATTCTTTCTTTTTTTCAATTTCTTCTTTTCTTTTTTCTTTTAATTTTTCAATATAAGATTTATCTTTTTCACTTACTTTTTCAAGTTCTTTAAGTTGACTATTTAGTTCATCGATTATATTTTGTTTTTGATTAGACAATTCAACAGACTTGTTGTATTTATTTTTATAACTTTCAAGTTCTTTTTGAATATTAATAAGTTTAGTTTCATACTTTTCATTTTCTTTATCAACGCGACTTCCAACTTGAACAGATTGATTTTCAAGTCGTGTTAATTTGCTAAGTTGTGCATCATATTTTTTTTCTAAGTCATTAATTTTCTTTGTAAGATCAACAATTTTATTTTTTTCATTTTCTAATTGTTCATTTTTTTGTTTAATTTGTTGTTTACCGGTTGTTAAGACTTCATTTAATTGTTTAGCAAGTTCATTATATTTTTGTTCACTTATAGAGCCTTCATTTTTGTATTTTTCAATTGTTTGTTTTTGATCATTTATTTCTTCTTTTTGTTTTTCAAGATTTTTAATAGCTTGTTCGGTACTATTTTCAAGTTCATACGTTTTTCGTTGGCTTTCATTTAATTTTTCCAAATAAGCTATTTTAGCATTTTCAAGAATAGCTGCATAATCCTTAACAGCATTGTTTGCTGCAAATGATACGTCATTATCGTATTTCATTTTTAATAACTTTTCTTTTTGTTGATTTTCATTAATAGCTGTTTTTAAAACATCAAGAATGTCTTTATGGTTAGCCATTTCCTTTTTCATATCTGAAATTTGGTTATCATAATTTTTAGTTTTTTGTGCAGATGCTATTTTTTGCTTAGTGTTTTTAATTTTATCTTTGTACTCACTAATCTGTTCTTTTAATTGGTTAACAGTTTCTTTAGTATTTGGTTGTTTTTTAACTGTTGCCATATTTTTTATGAATCTATTCAATATCCAATTGTGAGCCTTTGTACTGTTATCGTCAATACCTTCCATGTCATAAACATTTGGTTGATTTCTAAACTTCCATGAATCAGCGCTATTAGGCTTTAAAACATTTTTTGCCTTTCTATTAACATCGCGCATCATACTGTTTACATTATTATTGTAATGCGTTGCAATGATTTCCATTGCTTGTCTTTTTCCAACTGGTTTATTATTATTTTGCATAACCATCTTTATACATTATGCAATCAAAAAAATTAATAGAAATATGTTCTAACTCTTCCAAGCATCGAATGTTTGCCCTTACCTATTCTATAATGAACATGACGTTTTATATACTTACCGGAAGGAACAATGTAACCAGTGCTTTTTCTTATTTTTAATATTGCTTCGCCTTTTTCGTTTGTTGTTGTAATTCCAGCATTAGAATAATCAGCGTATGCTTCAAAAACATCCGTTGTTTTATCCGATGATGCCCAGTATACTATTTTTGCATTAGGTATCGAAGTACTTATTTGCAGTTCTTCTGTTGCATCTTCTGGCTCTTGGTCTTGTAAAATATTATGAGGAAATACTGTTTGTCCTAAAAATGGTAGCCAATTGTCTCGTTTTATAGCAAATAAAAATGCACTTATTCCTGCTAAAATATAAACTGGCTTTTTCAAAGGCATAAAGTAATCCATTATACTAACATTGAATACGCTAAGTGCGAGTTCCAATGCAGCAAAAATTATAAATCCTGCTAAGTAAAAATGAATATTATATTCAAGTAATTCAAGCATTATATATTATAAGTTAATATTTAAAGGTTTTAAGGTTCTTGTTCAGTATCACTATCTACTTGTTCGCCTAAATAAATAAGAGCATTTCGCGATGCAAGTTGTTGTGCATGTGTCTTTTTATTGCTAATACCGTATCCAATAATAGTATTTCCATCGTAACCATATACACCTTCTTTAAATCTTTTTCCAGAAGCACCGTTTATGTCAACAATAGATGTATAACGCGGTACTTGCCCATCAAAATTAGTTTGATAGTATCTCATTAACTGATGTTTATAATTACCATCGTGACTTATAATGCGAGTAAGGTTTACGTGTTGTTCAACCACATTGATAACGAATAATTGACACGCTGCAAATCCAGGTGAACAATTTTTTATATCTATTGTTTCTTGTATTTTTGGTTCTAGTGTGCTGTAAAGCGCACCAATAAACGATTCAAAACAGTCTTCCATAATCGTTTGTGCACAACGCCCGTATTTCTTTTCAATTTCGTCAGAAATTAATATGTACTCGTTAAAATTCATTTTTTGCGCTATTTTAGACAGTGTTTTACCACATACAAGGCGTCCTTTCATTGTTGTCATCCACCCTTCACGCATTGTAGGATATCGTGTTGTTAAATAAAAAGTTATTACGGATCCAAGCATAGAATCACCAATAAATTCAAGACGTTCATTGCTCTTGTTTCTGAAAGGTACAACATTTGGTTTGTTATAATAAGGATCTTGACTGGAATCTAAATGTTCAGAATCTTCCAGTGCATATGAATTATGGACAAATGCTTGCTTAAATAGTGAAAAATCTTTTATTTGTTTTGTATTTATACCGTATATTTCGAGTATATTTTTTACTTCTTTGTCACTTATAAGTTTGTTGCATGGATTCAAACTATGTATTGTTTTCTTTTCCATTTTACTATTTTGAAAAGAGAAATCATTTTTAAAAATATATTATTTAAAATAAACATGAAGTTTGATGACAATATTTATAATGCGTTAAATAGTTATAAACCAAAAACTATTAAAACGTTTGAACAAAATATTACACGTATTATAAAATTGTTTCATACAAGCGGACCAATTGTATTAACAAAAGAAGATTGCATTTTTTATTTGTTAAACAATGAAAACACAAAAGAAACAATTATTGCAAATATACAAAATAAAAATTCGCTTGCTGTTTGTACTTATGCGTGCTATGTAATTTTAAATAAGTTAAATCTTGATCATAGCGTATACTTTGAATTATATAAAACATATTCTGCAGAAAGTATGGATGAGCGTACTTATGCAGATGCGTCAAACAAGGAAAAAAATAATTTTTTAACAATGGATGACGTACGTCAGCGTCAATTTGAACTCGAAAAAAAAGTAATGAACATGTACGAAGACACCGCTAATAGTTACACATTTTTGAATTTATACCAGCAATATTTACTGTGTTCATTGTATGCTTTTTATCCAGCATTGCGAGGGCAAGACTATTATGAAACACAACTAATACAAAGCGATGAAAATGTAACAACTGAAAGCAATACTTATAATTTAGCTACTGGAACACTTATTATAAAGCATCACAAAACCGAAAGAAAAATAGGAGACAAAGTACTCCAATTACCGGATATCTTACAATCTATTATTTTAAAATGGAGTCAAATAAATCCTACAAATTTCCTTATTATAAACACCAAAACGAAAACCAAAATAACTCAGCAAGCATTTACTAATCTTTTAAACCGTATTTTTGAACCAAAAAAAGTAAGCTCGAGCATGCTTCGAAAAATATATGTATCCGATTTTTTGATGCATAACCCTAGTGCAGAAGAGCGAAAGCGCATAGCCAAAATAATGGGTCATGGTATTGCTTCGCAAGAATTCGTTTACAGTAGATTCAAAGATCTGTACGTAAATAATGAAGAAATGTAATATATAATAAGTTAAATGCATAAACTTTTATTTGTTCAATACGAAAGCTGCAAGCATCATATTAAAATTTTTGTAGATACCATGGTTAATAACTATGGATTTACTCTTGTAAATATTTCTAGTGGGTTTAAATATAATACTAGTATTACCCAGTTATTGAATGACCTTTCTATTACACTTTATGACGTAAAATGTTTCTTTGTCATAGATAGTTATAACGACATATTAGTACACCATATATTCAATGACTTTTATGATTATTCTAATATAAACAGGTATATATACACGGATAGTTTTCATATTGAACAAGACACAAAAAGCATAAATTATTACAATAATTTCATAAAAATTTTTACGCCACATTTAAAACAGTTTCTTCAAAAATATGACGTTAACAGCTCATTGGTTTATTGGGTACCACATGCTTCTTCTTCTTCTTCTTTTAAACATGAAAAAGTAGAAAAAAAGTTATTGGTTTGCGGTAAAAATTTATCTACACACCCATTTAGACGTAAAATGATAAAAGAATCTATAAATGAGCTAATAGAATACAAAGAATGTGTAACGCAAAATGAATTAAAAAATTATACTGCTTGTTTTGCAGATTGTTCGTCAATGCACTTTATAGGTCCGTTGTATTTTGAAATACTTATGAGTGGGTCATTGCTTGTTGGTGAAGACAACTGTTATGAAGACTTAATAAAACTTGGAATGATTGAAGGTATACACTACATACGGTGTACTGAAAGCGACATAATGCAAAAATTGGACTGGATATTTGACCCTATAAATGAACCCAAAATTAATATTATTAAAAAGAATGCAGTTAATTTAGCAACAAAGCTACATACAATTGAGCGTCGTATTGACCACATAATGCGGATTATAAACAATTATTCAATAAAAGAATTATTTCTTTTAAGTGATTACAACTCGTTAAATAAGTATCACATATTTGGGATTGAAAAAAGTGGTACACATGCTATTACAACATGGGTTCATAGAATGCAATCAAATTCTATTTTAATTGACGATGCAACTAAGGAATTTTGCACTCCGGATTCATTAATACCAAAAATAAGCGAAGAAACAAACAAAGTAAAATGCTATGAAAAAGTTGTAACAAATTTTTCGTCAAAACAACCATTGTTATTTTTACATAAAAATAGTCCAATGGTTGAAGTAAATACTATTATAACAGATTGCAAAGTTTTGATATCTAAATTAATAATAATAATTCGAAACCCATATAACAATTTAGCAAGTATATTAAAAAATTATTTAAAAGAAGACGAAATAGCAAGCATTATAAAAAAATTTATTGATTTATGGAAGCAATACTTTTATGTTTGTATGCAATATCCTGAATGTGTTGTTGTATACGACGAATGGGTAAACAGCAGGGGTTATCGAGTTGCTGTTGCAAATAATCTTTGTTTGTCAAACAAGGAAAAAAATATATTTCAAATTACAGAGCGTGGTAAGAGTTCTTTTGATACAAATTCAAAAAATATTGAAATTAACTCAGTATTACGTCGTTATGAAAATTACAGAAGCAATGAATTGTATAATGAACTAGTAATGAATGACAAAGAACTAAAAGTAATGTGGAACAGCATAACTACTGTGTTTTGCAGTTCTTTAAAAAATTACAAATATAGCATAATGACTAATACGCCCGCACTTATTATTTAGACATGAAATTCATATTTTGTGCTTTATAGTTTTCGTCTTGATTTGGTTGTTCCATTAGCGATTGCTCTGTTGGTAGTATTTCTAGTTGTTCTTTAATTATTTGTTTTGTTTGGGCATCTTGTAGTACTTGCATTCCGATATTGGTTGCTTTTTTATTATCGACTATTTCAAATTGTTGGTCAATAATACTTTTTTGTTCTTCAAATAACATGGCTAAGTTTTCTGTTTTAAAATTTTCAGTATTAGTACTATGAGTCAAATAAGCTATTGCTAACAAAATTCCAATAATAGGGTCATATGAAGTCAGTAATATTATGAAAATTATCCATATAAGACGATAAATAGTGTTATTAAACAACGTTTTCATAATGTTTTCAGACGGTGCTATAAAAATAGCGTAAACTGCTGCAGCTATTGTCAATAATAAAACATTATTTTTAAAAAATGGTGCAAGATATTGAGTTTCAAAATTAACAAGTTCGCTTATAATAGTTTCCATGTTTATACACTTGGCTTATAAATTTATTCTTAAAAGTGTTTCATCTAATAATATAAGATGAAATTTTATTTGATTGCTGCTTGTGACAAAGAAAATGGTATTGGAAAAGACAACACCATACCATGGCATTCTAAACAGGATTTATCTTATTTTTATAACAAAACATCTACTCGAAATTCAAACAAAAACGCACTTGTAATGGGTATTAAAACATTTAATGACATTATTGATAGTGTTGGTGAAAAAATTATTCAAGGCGACAATGGCAACAGAATATTTATTGTATGTACAAGTAATACTGAAAACATAAAAAATTACAATGATAATGTTAAATATTACAAGGGAGATATTGCTCCTTGGAATCTTCGCTTGTTTATTGAACAAAATAATAATTGTTATATTGATAAAGTTTTTTATTGTGGAGGTCAGTCAATTTATAATCAAGCGCTAGTGTATATTCCATACATGGAAGAAATATATATTACACAATTTGCAGAACAAAGCTTTGTTTGTGATAAACACATTCAAATAGATCAAATATCAAGCTTATGCTCACGTATTTGTTGTTCGCGGTTTATGTGTGATTCTCTTGGTCTTGGTTTCTTTATAACGTATGTACCTACTTGGTCGTTATACGAAACCAATAAATACGAGTCAAAATATATGAATCTTTGCAAAAATATAATGCTTTATGGTGAATGGCGTGATGACAGAACTGGTGTTGGTACAGTTTCATTATTTGGTACTCGAATGAGTTTTGACTTGTCAAATGATACTATACCTGCGTTAACTACTAAAAAACTTGCTTATAATGCAGTAATAAAGGAACTTTTGTGGTTTATTTCTGGCTCTACTAATTCTAAAGTGCTTGAAGAACAAAATGTTAAAATTTGGACTGGTAATACAAGTCGAGAATTTTTAGACAAACGAGGTCTCAATGATTTAGAAGAAGGAGACATTGGAGCTGGTTATGGTTTTCAATGGCGTCATTTTGGTGCAGATTATAATGGTATGGCACAAAATTACGACAATCAAGGTGTTGATCAGATTAAAAATATTGTACATATGCTAAAACACGATAAATATTCCAGAAGAATACTTCTTAGTGCATGGAATCCGTCTATGTTAGATAAAATGGCATTACCTCCTTGTCATTTGCTAGTACAGTTTTATGTGACAAACGAAAATGAACTTTGTTGTCAAATGTACCAGCGAAGTGCAGATATATTTTTAGGAGTTCCGTTTAATATTTTCAGTTATGCTCTTCTTACACATATGCTTGCAAAAACATGCTCATTAAAAGCCAAGAAACTAGTATTGTGTTTTGGAGACACTCATATTTATCAAAATCATAGCAATCAAATTAACACCCAGCTTTCACGTGTTCCTATGAAATTTCCAAAAATATTTTTAAACGAAAAAATAGAAAACATTTTTGATTACACATTTGATGACATTAAAGTATTAAACTATGATTGTCACCCTGTTATTCGTGCGTCAATGGCAGTATAAAATTATATAATTTATTATATAGTTATGACAACATTGCGTGATAGATTATTGAAATCCAAAATTAGTAGAAGTTCTTCTAACCCTGTACCACAAAAGAAAAATAAAGACGAAGTAGTTATTTCACCTAGTATTGACAATAGTATATTTTTAAAATTATTGGACAATAATGATTCCAAGGATGCTATTCATAATAGAATAAATAGTGTTGAAGATAAATTAAACCAAATTGTTCAAATAATTAATAATAAAAGTTATTTGAAAAATGTTTTAATGGAATTGCTTGATACATTAGATGAACCAAATAACGAAACAAATGTTATTGAAACTTTAAAAATTGAACAAGAAGAAATTTTAAAATCTTTTAAAATTGAACAAAAAGAAATTTTAAAATCTTTTAAAATTGAACAAAAAGAAATTAATGAAAATAATTTAGAAAAAATTAATATTTTAAATAAAAAAATAATAAAATTACAAGAAGAATTAATGGAAAAAAATAGTTCAATGTTGTCAAAAATAAATGACAATATTTCATCCATAAATATGAAATTACTTTCTAAAATCCAAGAAAACTTTTTGTTAAATAATTCTTCTATTGCGGAATTAAAAAATTGTTACGAAGAAAAAGTTGTACAAGAAAATAATAAGTTAAAAAAACTTATTACAGAATCAAACGATGTGTTTATAAATAAATTGTCAACATTTGGTAGTGAAAATAAAATTAATGTAAATAATGAATTACACAAAATTGAACAACGTATTGACATTATAAATAGAAATTTACAAAGAAATACTGCAAAAGAAATAATGGAAAATTATACAATGGAAATGTCACAACTTAATATTAAACTTGAATCTATAAAAACAATACAAATTAATGACAATATGCAAAATAATTTGCATAAACTAAAAAATCGTGTTCAAAAAATAGAATCATTGCTTAAATGCAGCGACAATCATTGACACATGAATTAAATTATTTTTACCTAAAGATAATCTGCTTTCAATAGTAGAAAAAGTATTAATAATTTTTATTTTGCGTGTTATGTCCATTTTACTGTTGACTATTATTTCCAACATACTTTCTACTAAATTCATTACGTTCCACGTATTGTATTTTATTTTTTCATCCAAATAATAAATACCCTCTTTAAGATCGTGGGTTTCAATGTAGTCAATAGTTTCTTTAACTGTTTCTTCTGGTACAAAACCTGTGAATTCGTAAACATTTTCCTTTGTTATATTATCATAAAGTGAAGATACGCATTGAAAAATATTTAACATTTGTCTGAAATCTTTATTTGATTTTATAATAGCCTGAATACCATCATCTTGTATATTTACATTTTCTTTATCGGCTATTTCTTTAATACGGTGTATCATATTTTCATTGTTTAGCATATTAAAACGTAACATTGTACACCTTGATTGAATACCTGGTAATATAGAGTGTATGTTGTTACAAATTATGCAAAATCTACAGTTCTTGCTGTATATCTCAATGACGCGTCTTAATGCACCTTGTGCTTCAATAGTCATTGCATCTGCTTCGTCAAGTATAATAAATTTTATTTTATCGGACATAGACTTTGCATAGTCTGGAATAACTGTTCTTACAATGTCTATACCTCGATCGTCGGAAGCATTTAATTCTAATATATAAGACTTGTAATTATCACCGTAAAGAAGACGTGCAATGGCTAGTGCCATGGTTGTTTTTCCACACCCTGGAAGACCATAAAGTAATAAATGTGGCATTTGGTCTTTTTTTATTAGGTTTTTTAGCGTTTGTGTTTTGTAAGAACTATCAATGATATCATCGAGGTTTTTTGGTCGGTATTTTTCTATCCATGGTAAACTACTCATTTATTTTTAGTTCTTTATCTTTTTATGTATATTTTTCTCTTTCTTCTGTTTCTGATATTGAAGTATCTGTCATTTGTTCCTCTTCAACACCGTTTTCAAACTCGATATCATTTATTATTTTTTCGTCGGCTCTAAATTTTTTGACTTGACTTACGTTATTGAAATTAACACTTTGTAGTTTATCGATTATTTGCTGTTCACTACGTTTTGAATTTTCAAGAGTATTTATCCGTGTTACTTCATCTAATCCTATGGGAGTTGGTGAAACTACATTGTTTGATCTATTAATATATTTTTTATAGTCTTTGTAACTGCTGTACATACCGTAAAAAAGTTCATAACAAATAATACCTATTAATAATTCTATGCATGGCATATACCATATGTCAATTGTACCTGTATAATAATGAATTAAAAATACAAGCAATGAAATTGCTAATGCTAATAATAATTTTTCTAAAAGCATATATACGTAAAACTACACAATTAATTTACTATTTTAACACAAATGGCTGAAAGTGTTTATAAATATGTTTCTGACAAACTAAAATGCGAAACAAAGTGGACCGACGATCAGGCAAAAATATACGATTGTTTAAAACTTTTACTCGCAGATTACAGAATAGAAAAACAAATTTACAAATTAAATGATAAATATGCAGATTACAAAAAATTTATTATGTGTCGTCCATGGTACAATGGAAATAAAAATAGGCTTTATATTGATAATTTAACACGTAATTGCGTGCTTTCTGAAAAAGTAATTAATGATGAAGAACGGGGTACACGAATAGTGTTATTTTTTAAAAATTTTAATTGTAATTTGCAGCTATTTCATGACAGAAAACTAGAACTTTTTTATGGATATTTTAGTCACAAAAATTCAAAAGAAACTGGTTATTTTGCTTGTAATAACCCACATAAAAACATTCAAGAACAAAATGTTATGAAAATACCTGATTTTGATGCCATGTACAAGATTTCCAATATTATGGACTCTATGATAACAAAAAAGAATTTTATGCTGTTTATCATAGATACAATTAGATATTATTGTGTGGACAATCAAACAGTATTAAACATAAAAATTGGTTTAAATTATAACATTACATTAGAACAATTATATCAGCAAATATACAGTTAAAAATAAATTATTTTATTACAAATGAATTTTACTGATCCAATAAAAAATAATCGCAAAAAACCTCTTTGGACAAATGAGTTTAGTCCTAATAACATAAATGACATCGTAGGCAACCAAGAAATAATAAAAAATATTGGTCCAAATAATTTTGTTTCTATGCTTTTAATTGGTCCACATGGTTGTGGTAAAAGTACTTTTGCAAAACTAATAGCAAAAAACGCTTTGGGTAGTAACGTAAAAACAAATTTATTAGAGCTTTATAGCTCTATTAATAGAAACAAAGTTTATACAAATAATAAATTAATAATTGACAACAAAAATATCGATGATTTTATTCATAGTGCAAACTCGCAGTTAAAATTAAAAATAATTATTGTTTATGACATAGATACTACTCCAGCCGATACACAGCACTTATTTTTAAATTTATTACGTGACAATAATTTGCGAATAATTTTTACTGCAAATAACACGCATACATTAAGTGATACACTATTGTGCAATATTATGGTAATTAATATGACACAACTTTATTATTCTGAAATATTTTATGTAATGAATAAGGTATGTGATGCTAAAAATTTGAAATTATGCGAAGATGTACAGCGTGCTATTTGTATTAACTGTAATGGGGACATAAGAAAACTTTTTAATATACTTCAGCTAGTGAGCGGAATAGATGATTTATCATTAGACAATTTTTATAAACTTGTTGATATACCTTCTTATGAATGTATAAAATTAATAATCAATAATTGTAAAAATGGTAATGCAAATGGTGCTTATATGGAACTTAATTCATTATTACAAAATGGGTACGACATAACAGACATTTTTGATATCATAGAAAAAACATTGCTGTATATGGACATATTGGATCCGGATTTTCCAAAAGAAGACCAAGACTATTTGCTTATGTGTGCAACAAATTTTATAATGTTTAAAAATCATAATAAAATCCAGCTTTACAGTATGATAAACACTATGTTAAATAAATAATTATTGTTTAAGGAAAAAGTCGTCTGGTAAATTATTAACCTTTTTAATAAATTCTAGTCCGTTGTTGAGACCTTCATTGTAAGATATTTTGCCACTATTTAAATCATTAAACTGTGTTAGCACATGTTCTAGTAATTCAAAATTAACTGCATCATCCATTACCATTGTTGCTATTGATTTTGGACATTTTTCAATAAAAAGTTTGAATGTACTTTTTAAATAATCTTCTTTTTCCTTTTTTAGATTATTGTATTCATTTGTAGCTGCATTAAGCGCATTTTGAATGTCCCTGTTATTGGGATCTGTTTGAAACATTGAATACAAATCACGGTTATTTTGTTGAATCGTGTTCATACGACTTGTTAAATCTATTATTTTTTTGTCTTTTTGTTTGAACTCCTCTATGAGGTGTACATACTTTAAAATCATATCTTTTGATAGCTCCATTATAGTATAATGCTATTTTAATTTTTAAACTAAAATAATAGGTATATTATATTATGAAAGTTCCACCGAATACTGCTTTTAAAAAATTATATTTTTTATTAAAAGAAAATCCATTAGTCAAAATACCTGTTATTCCAGAGTTTGAAAAGCAAAACGGGGGGAAAAAGTTTGAATTAGAGAATGGCTTCTTTATGGTTTGTGCTTAATGCTTGAATGCTTGAATGCTTGAATACTTGAATACTTGAATACTTGAATGCTTGAGAATTTATTATTAAAAACAAACAAATAAAAAGAAACAAATAAATGTTAAAATTAATTGTAGACAACAGAGAACATGCAGTTATAAAAAATCTTAATATAGACTATGAAACTGCACAGCTGTCCATTGGTGATTTTCAATTTTGGAATGATGACCAGCTTATTATGGTAATTGAACGAAAAACTTATGCAGATCTTGCTGCATCAATAAAAGACGGACGTTATTCGGAACAAAAATATCGATTAAATGAGTTATCCAAAACAACTGGTTGTTCAGTAGTCTATTTTATAGAAGGCAAAATAAACAACAACTATAACATACCTGAAGCTACATTAAAAAGTTGTATTTTATCATTAATTTCAAAAGAGAGTTATGAAGTTTTGCAGTTAAAAAACTGCGAAGAAACAATATTAGCACTTAAATGTATACTTATGATGGAACATAAAGTAAGCATAATAGAAGATATTGAACAGGAAAATGTTGAACAGGTTATTATGCAGTTATATAAAAAAATTAAGGAAAAATCAAAACATGCTAGTCATAGCTGTAATTATAATGAAGCATCACTAAAAACAAAGAAAAAAACAATGATGAACCCACATAATGTTTTTGTACAACAATTATGCATGGTAAAAAGTGTTTCGTTAACAATCGCAGAATGCATTGCAAATAGTTATCCAAATTTTTCTTCGCTTTTTAATGCATATGAAAAATGTGAAAACGAAAAATCAAAAATAAATTTACTAAAAAATCTTTCATATAAAACAGACAATAATTTAAGACGAAAAGTTGGTCCAGTTGCTTCAAAAAATATTTATGAATCTATTTATGGTGAAACTATTTGTCTCGTATAAAAAGAATAACTTTTTTCTTGTTTTTAATAAAATGATACTGTTTGTTGAAAATTATAAAATATTTCAAAACTGGGCATCTAAGACGTATCCGTTTAAGTGTCAAGCTTTAAAAGACGATCCCAGAATAGATACGTACGACTTTGGTAACAGTTTAAGAAATATAAACTACAATGACTACGAAACTATTATTTTTGGTTGGCATGGTATACCAATAAATAAATATTATACTCGTAATCACGCTTTTTATTCAAATTATATTGAACACCTTGAAGACGAAGAAACAGTAAACGAAATTATTGAACCGCTTATATCTTGCAATAATATCAAAAAATACATTATGGTACAAGACTTACACAATGAAGATTATAAAGATGGGCTAAAGGGACTAATAAGTTATTTAAATAAGTACAATATAACCGGTATAATAACACCATATAAAAATACTAAAAACATTAACACCGTATTGTCTGCAACAAAAAATTTAAAAGTTATTTGGATACCACACCATATTGATACGCAATATTTTAAAAATTATAACCAAGAAAAAAAGTATGACGTTTTATTGTATGGTAATGACAATACAAAATATTATAGTTTTAGAAACAGAGTAATAAATCTACTTTTGGAAGAAGGAAAAAATAACGGTATTATTGTGCATAGAATTCCTAGACCAAGAAACTATTTTAGGTACAATGCAGCAATATCCAATGCAAATCTTTCCAAGCTAATTTCTAGATCAAGATTAACACTATGTACATCTTCGTGTTTAGATTATTTGCTTGGTAAATACTTCGAAACTTCATTTTCGGGTTCAGTTATACTTGGTAACATGCCGGAAGATGGCAAACAAATATGGAAAAATAATTATGTACATATTGATAATAATATGAGCGACAATCAAATTATTGAAACTATTTCTAATGCACTAAATGACGAAGAATTATTGAAAACTATTTCATCAAACATGTATAAAGTAACGACGTCTAATTTTCCTCTTTCTTCTTTTGTAGATCATCTTTGTGATCAACTGTGAACATATTATATACAATTGCCCATGGATCGTCTTGGTTTCCACGTGTTTTAAATTCCTTACTTACGCACGTTATGTGCATAAGACTAATTTTTAGTTTATCTTTTGATGGACTGTGTTCTTCGAAGTCGCAATACAAAAATTCTTGCGGGTTGGGGTTAACCTTAGTATCTTTGTACATGTTCATTAAATTTTTCTTTATAACAGGGTATTGTTGTGCTTTTAAAAACCGTGCATAAATGTAGTCATGATATAGGTTATTGTATACCTCTTGTAGTGTATTTTCATCTAACATTCCAGTATCAATATATGCTGGATTATTTTTAGTATTTATGGCATCAAGCATTTTAAAATATGTTTTAGTTTTTTTCAAAGCACTTAATGCTAGCGTTGCATTACTTATACCCATAATGTATATATAACGCTTATACTGCAAATAATATTCTATTGTAGGAAACGTTATGTCTCCTACATCAATAGGGTATTGCGTGTTAAAATCACGCATCCAAGCATTACCATTGGTGTTGTTTCCATATTTTTGCGTCATTTTAAATACACGTATTTATAGTGTAATGAGATATTTTATTTTGCTATTTTAATCTATATGGGTAACGTACTTGGCATAAATCTTGTAGACAATACTGTTTACTTAAAAAATAATAATACCAAGTTAGACACACTTTATGAGTTTACTATTTATAGCTGTGTAAACAAGGCTGGGTCATATTATAATGTTATATCCAATGACTGGACAATGACGCCTTATGTAAATAGTGAAAACAGTAATAAATTAGATTTTAAATTTGTTTACAACGACATTAATGGTATTGAATTGTCTTCGATTTATGAAACATATAAAATAGGAAGTATCGGTGGATTAGGGCACATATTCAATAACCCAGTTATAAAGTTAGGCTGGAAGCGTAATAGCAGCTCTTTGGAAAATATTTCCATACATTCTGATATTGAAACTTCTTTGATATATTCCTTTGCAAAAAGAATATACAATAATCACATTCAATTTACATCAAGAAATTATTTAATTAATTATGATAACACGTGCTTGCAAGAAAATCTTCCAGTTATAAATAACTATTATACTAGTGTTACAGAAGATGGTCATAAAGAAGTTATACTTGGGAGTGTAACATTAGGAAAAGGAAAATGGATAGTCATCGGAACAGGAAGCTTCGACTTAGAAAACAAAAAATATTTTTATTTTTCTGACCAAGCTATTGGAGGTGATTATGGTGCTGTTTATGGAAACGACTATTTTCAGCATCTTGCTAGTCATCCTGGTTTATCAGCGTCATTTAGCATACATTATTATTCAACACCAAATACCTTAAAAAACAATAATATGCCTATTAAGTCTTTAATGGTTTACGACTCAAGCAGTGAAAATACTGTTATTTCTTGGTGTACAACATGCGAGTCAAGTAGTGCATCAAAAGTAATATTTGATCCAAATATTTTAAATGTACACAATGATTTGGTTAATGAAACATCTTTATCATATAGCGTGTCAGCATATTGTGTTTCTTTCTAATTCTAATATATATGACACTTAAATTACAAGATACTTTTTTCTTAGATACACAATTACGTGTATTCCATGAACATGAAACTAAAGTAGCAGTATTAAATACTTCAATGGATTATACTCAACCTGTCGAAGAAAGAAAAATATTATTAAGTCTTAATCTTACACCTGGTAAATGGCTTATTCAATGTAGTGGTACTTTTTGTACATCTAAATACGGTGAATATATTTTTTCGTGGTTAGATACAAGTACTAATTGGACACCTAGTGAATGGTCTATTTGGGAAAATAACGATGAACTTTTTTCTACATTTACTAGCATAAAACCAGATAGTTATACTTCAAATTCCTTTAGTGGAAATAATGTATTGTCTAATTATGCAAACCTTGTAATAAACGGTGTTGTTACAATAACTAGTCCAAATACAACATTGAATTGGTCTAGTGCTGCAAGTAATTTAATGTTTCCAAATTGGCAACTTTTCTTAGGAAATTTAAGTTCTGTTCCCCAAAACCCATTAATGCATCAAATACAATTTAATAATGGGCATATAAATAATGCTATTATGATTGCGACGTGTTTGACTGATTAACTGTTTCTTTTATTCCTTGTCTAAAAGGTACAATGACCTTATAGCCAATATATTTTTGTGCTTTTTCTATGGATGCCATAGAATGTGGTACATCACCTTGACGTGGTTCTTTGTATATTGGACTAATATGTGATTTATTGCATTCTTGTGCTATGATTGAATATAGACTATTTATTGATGTATTTTCTTCACTACCAATATTGTATGCTTGTCCAAATGCTTGTTCATTTGTAGTTGTTAATGCCATTATATTTGCGTATACAGCATTCTTTACGTAAGTAAAATCACGTGAATAGCTACCATCTCCGTATATCTGAGCTTGTTCGTTGTTATTACAGTGATTTATAAACTTTGGAATAACTGCTGCATAAGGACCTTTTGGTGATTGCCTTGGTCCAAAAATATTGAAATATCTTAGTCCAATCGTTGTCATGTTGTAACAACGAGTAAATACTTGTGCATATACTTCGTCTATGTACTTTGATACAGCATAAGGCGAAAGAGGTTGTCCCATTATTGATTCAAGTTTTGGACTGTTTGTATCCGAACCATAAACACTGGAACTAGACGCATATACAAATCTTTTTATGCCTAAAATACGGGCATTATTTAAAATATTGAAAAATCCGATTACATTAGAGTCGTGTGTAATGTCGGGCGTAGCAATGGATCGTGGAACAGATCCTAATGCTGCCTGATGACATACTGCATCTAGATCATAATTATCCATAATATTATAACAACAGTCTTTATCTGTTATATCAGCAACAATAAGCATAAAATTTTTATGACCTTGCAAATGTTCGATGTTTTTTATGCTTCCAGTTGAAAGATTGTCAATAACTAGCACATAATGGTCTTGTTTTATTAATTCGTCGCAAATATGCGACCCAATAAAACCTGCACCGCCTGTTACCAATACACGCATTATTCTATAAATATTTAGTGTGTTTTTCAAAGCGTTTTAAAAAATGATTGAATTATAAGTAAATACATCTATGAACAAAGAATCATCTTTTTTTGACGTTATCGAAGGCGATAAAGAACAATCTTTTCTCGAAGAAGCAGTGGTACAATCCGACGAGTTTGTCCCTAGCCAAGAATACAAAGTTGAACATACTTATAATACAATGAAGTATGAACATGAAAATGTTGAATATCCACGCACACTTTTAGCATGTGATATACCACCTCAACTAAAAATGGTTAAAAACTCGAAGCGTGAAAATTCACTGTGTTTGCTTAAACCAGTCGACAAAGATTGCCCTGAAATTGAAAAGCATTATATAAGAATGCTTAGAGGATCAATATGGGAGGAAAAAGAAAAAGAAAGTTATGAGCTTGTAAATGTTTGTCATACACCGTTTAAAATCGTTGTAACACAAACTGAATCTATGTACAAGCTATTGGAGAATAATGGTATCACTGATCTTGTTGATTATTATCAAGATCATATTGATGGACCATTGATACGAGTTTATTATGATAACGGTACTTGGAATGTATCTACATCAAGCTTGATTTATGCTGATGGTCATTGGCAAAACAAGCGTTCATTCTTGGAACTATTTCAAGAAACACTCGAAGCTATTGGAGGTGACATGGAAAAAGACTTGGACAAAGAGTTGTCTTACTATTTCATCATGTGTAACCCTGATTATTTGCAAATCATTGAAATATACAAACATGGTTTGTTTTTCAAGGAAGCAAGAAATAAGTCGTTTGAACTTGTTACTGACGTAAATCTTCCAGATCACTACATGCGTCTGAATACATATTCTGACTGGGTGATCGACGAAACAAACACAGTAATCCATCCACATACGCTATATAGCATTGTGCTTACAAACGGAGATACTATTCGTGTATCTAACTGGATGTATGAAGAGCTGCAAATTATTAAGGGTAATGAATCGCATGTGAATAACATGATCATCAATGTATTGCGAGAACCACATTACAAAATTGAGTTATTTGCATACAATTTCAGTAAGCATTTGGAGATTCTTAACAAAACTAACTATTACATTCAGGTTTATTGTGATATGTTGTTTAAAAAATATCTCAAAAAGGAAACTGTGATTCTTCCTATGGAGCATCCATTACAGAAGAACTTGTATCATCATGTTAAAAAGATGTATGGTATTCAGAACAACGCACGGGAATCAAAGACGCATATTCTTGATATTATTCACAAGAATGACAATATTCCGCGTCAAGGACATCTTGATTTTCGATGGCGTGAAAACTATGTAAGAGACTACATAATGGGTTGCTCTAACGTGGATATCAGCATTTTGGTTAACATGACAAAGAAGTTTCTTGAAGAGCGAGAAAAAAGAAAAGAAAAATAAAAAAATAAAAAATAAAAAATAAAAAAAGAAAAAAATAAAATTACTTTATTACTGGTTTATCTTTTTATGAAAAGATAACCCAAATATTTACTTTATTTTTTGCAATAGTCTTGTAATACTATCTATTATTTTACTTAGTTCTTGTTGGTCGTCTTTGAAATTTACATTACCATTTACTTTTTCAATTGGTATTGTTTCGTTATTTAACCATTCTTTATGGCGATTATCTAGGTTTTCAAGATAAATCAATGGAATGGATTCTTCTTCTTCACGCTTACGCAATTCGTGCTTGCGTCGATAACATTCTTTTGGATCTGTGTCAATATACAGTATTCCATCGAGTTTAGATTTTTTTGACCAATAATTAAACCATTCGTTATAGCAATGGTATTCAACATCGTTTATCATTTTATCTTTGTAGAGTTGTTCTACAAACACATTTTTATCTGTTAACCAAGAACGTTCACCAATAATAAACTTTTCTTTGTTTGCATTGTCGTGCATCTCCATACGTGTAATTACAGTCATTGTTTGAAATATATACGAGTATTTTTGCTGGTCTTTGTAAAACAATTCCAAAAGATTGTAATGTCCAATGTTTTGCCATCGCTCAACTGGTTCAAATAAGAACTCAGTAAGATTGTTTAGTTCTGGTATTTTCGACAAAAGTTCTAGTAGTGTGCTTTTACCACCACCAATATTAGAATCAATGCATATTCTAAATTGTTCGTTTGAATTTTTAAGAATATTTACCAATTTTTTTACAGATTCGTCCATGTTATTTATTACTAATTTTTTATTCATTTTTTAAAATAATTTTATTTTTATTAAATGTTTGTATATTTTCTATGGAACTGATGTAAGTATAATTATTATTTACGAAATTATTTACTAAATTTTCAACAAAGAAAAATTCATTGATTTTTTTCAATGCAATTATTACAAAACAAATTTTGTTGTTTATTGCAAAATTACTTTTGTATACTTCTTTTTTATTTTTATAACTTACCTTCATAATACACGTATTTAAATAGGATTGTTGTATTGAACTATGGCATATTAGCAGTACATGTGGTTTAAAATATTTGAAATAATCATAACAATTAAGTTCCCATTTCATTTTGTTTGCATGTTGTGTTATTTGCATTCTATTTTTTCGAATACTACTAATAGAAACATCTGATATAAAAATATTTGGTTTCATTACATACCTGTGTATACTTGTCATGCTATTGATGGCTTCGTCAAGTGGGCAAATTAAATCGTAAGTTTCAAGTATTTTTAAAATTTTTTTTGGATTATTTAATAGTAATGCAAAGCTTCCTTTTGTATTATACGCTTCATAACAAAACGGATATTTGTTTGTATTTACATAGTTCCAATTATGCTGTGATCCACCCAAATAAATTATTTCCCAATTACTTGGAATAGTTTTGTAAATAAATGAAAACATAGCATGAAAATTAGTAATAGGTCTTACGTCATTGTCCATAATTAGTAAAGTACCGTTATATTTATTTAATATTTCAATCCACGTTAAATAATAAGAACATTCTTGTTGATTAATATTTTTATTTCTTTTTTTTGCTTGTATTGGTTCTATAAAAGTATAGTCAATGCATAAATGCTCTAAAATTGTTTTAATAGTATTAGCATTTTCTGTATCTGTTTTGTGATTTATTACTAAAACATGATCTACTATGTCATAAATACTAAAAGTAATTGTACAAACTAAATTTGTGTTACAAGTTTGAATAAACTTGTTAAACTTGTTCATTTTAAAATAAAAAATAAAATAAAAGTACAATTTATAATGGAATTACCCTTTGAAAAAATCCAAGAAGAAAGTGTTAATTATTATAACGTAAAAGCCGGTTTTGAATTTTACAAAGGTTTAAAAGATATAAATCGTATTAATAAATGGCATATTTATGAATGGTATGCAATAGACGAAAAAACAGCTTCTACTTACGGAATAATTTATAAATATAAATTAAAAAATTCATTAAAATTATTAGCAATGGATGAAGTAAATACTATTGAAATGCTTATTTCAACTGGTAATACACAGAATGATCAAGCATTTGTTAATGCATTAAAATATACATTTCCAATAGTTAATAATAGTGTAACACGTCATTCGGAACCAAATGAAGATAAAATCGTTGCAAACTTTTTACATAAAAATAATTTTAACGGTTATGCAATAAAATCGTTACCAAAGTCATTTGGTAGTTCAGATTATTTTCATTCAGAAGTTTTAATATGTAATCCAGATGTTAACATTGAATTTATGAATGAAAAAATTAAAAATTTACAGTCTACCTATGTAGATGTAACAAATACTTTAAAAATAGATAATAAAAAAGGAAAAACTCGTGTTGTTAATGAACGTCCTCGGTCAAGCCCTTTTAGACATTTATTTGACGACAATATTGTCAAAAAAAGCTTGTTTGATGATGATGATGATGATGATAAAGTAGGAAGCTCTTCTGGTAATGATGCATGGTGGTTATCGCCTCCTGCAAACGGAACCAATAATGAATTTTTGTCATCTGATGACGAAGGGGAAATCTCCACAAATAAGCGAATACACGAATCTCTAGAAAACCCTTTGGTACTGTCTGATGATGAAGACCAGTCACCATCAAAAAGAATAAGAAATTATGACATTGAAAGTAATGGAGAAATAGGGGACATAGGGGAAATAGGAGAAATAGGAGACATAGGGGAAATAGGAGAAATAGGGGACATAGGAGAAATAGGGGAAATAGGAGACATAGGGGACATAGGGGACATAGGAGACATAGATGATGATGATGCTTCTTTAAGAGGTGGTCAAATGGATGATCTCGTAGAATATAGTGATGACGACGAAATAGAAGACTATTACAGTGAAATGGTTGAAATGTTATATTAATCAAGCTTTTCTTGTGCAGTACTTGTTGAAATTTGGAATTGCAATACATGATTACCACCATTGAATAAAAATGGTCTTCCTTCGCGATCCGTAATTTGAATATCAAGCTCGTTTAAAGACGGTAATCTTGGATTAAAAAACTTTACATATGCTTCGTTATCGAAACCTGCAAATCTTTTTGTAAATTTAAATTTGTATGTTGATGGATCAAGATTTATAATAGCAAATGCACCATCCACTGCATCTGTTGGAGAATTAACACGCTCTAAACCTCGTATTTTTAAGACAAGATACCTGTCATAATGTAGGTTATATGCCATGTCACTTACGTGTGTCATTTCTTGATTTGAAAGACTAGGTGCGTCTCGAAGACTGTTATGCGGCATATATCCTATTATTGGTGCAATAGAATATGGAGGATATTTTAATTGAGATTCGTCGTATATATTATTTTGATGGTCATTGTATTTTAGTGTTTCACCGTCATTAAATAATAAATTAAACACTCGGTATTCGTCATAATCAGCATTTGTAGTATTTGTTACTTTTTTGGTAATATTAAATTGCTGTGTATATTCATTTGCGGTTACAGTATATTCTATATCGGTAAGTCCACTTTGAATTGCTGAATCATTTTGGACCAATTGATCAACAATAATGTCACATATATCTGTATCAGTAGAGTGAAAAACAGGCCAATTACCTGGTGACAATGTTATTTCCGAATAAGACGAAGATGGAGGTATACTGTTTCTTTGTGTAACTGTTTGTTGATATCTTATAACATTATTGTAGTCATTGATAGTATATGAAGTACTTGGAAAATCAGCATTAATAAGCTCAATGGAAGTTATATCCTTGTAAGGGTTTTTCAAAGGTATCTTGTATGTGCTGGTATCTGGGTATTTACTAGTATTTCTGTCAGAGCTATCAATAACGAGTAACGAATCTATTTTTGAAGATACTTTTGATGAGCCTTTAAAAGTATGATCATATATAGATTCACTAACAGGGTTTTGTGGGTCATATAAATGGGCATTTGCGCTTTTATACAGTTGGTGTGTATATGCTTGGTCAACGTTGGTAAAATGATTTCTTCCAAAATTATTCATATACTTATACTTTATGTGAATATATTTATATTATATATTTTCTAAAACCGTTTTAACACGGTTCTTGTATTGGGTATTACGAATTTTATAGTCTTGATAACTAATAACATCGATTAGTTTATACACATTGTTATTGCGTGTATTAACGTCATAAATAAATTTATTAAAAGTTTTTTTTACTAACACTATATTCAAAGATGGTACACATTGTTTTGTATAATAAGCACTATATTCATCGTAACAAATAATTGTTTTGTTATTTTTTGAAAAACTACCGCTTATTTCATTGCTTAAAAATTTAAAGTCAAAACACTCGTAATTATGGTTAACTAAAAAATCAGGATCTGGTTTGAACCTATTTACAATGTAATAATACAAACTATTTTCTTTTGGATAATCTTTGATTGTATTTTGAATAACATTATTCCATAAATGAATACATAGCACTTCTTTGTCGTCTAATATTTCGCTTTGGAAATTATAACTGTAATATATTTTTTCAATTTCCTTGTACCCGTAATGACAGAACACGTAATATGGAGATACTAAATAATCCAATTCATATTTTGTTACAAACTTTTTTAATACTTTTGGACCAAGAAGACCTTGTACTATTTTTTTATTAGAATTGACTAGTTTTTTAACTTCATTTATGCAGTCTTTCATTAAATCCGATTTAGATGGACAACCTATTATGCCGGCATTTGTATGTTGGTTATTGTTTTTTAGTTCGCAAGAAAATATGTAGTCTTGGTCGAGTATGATATCCAATGGTTTTAAGCATATCATGTCCATATCTACCCATATTCCGCCTATTTCGTACAACAATGTATATCTAAAAAGATTTGAAAAATAACTCGGATTATTGTACTTTTCATATTTCTTTTTTGGTACTACCATGTTACCATCTTTTACTATTGTTCCATGTGGAATATTATTTAAATTGTCATAAACATACAGTGTAAATGAAGTACCCTTTTCTAAAAAAGAATTTATACAAGATTGTTCGAGTATGCTTAGTTCGTTTGTTCCTATCCACATAGAAAAAACAGCATTTTCAAATACCATTACTATAAATGGTATTCATTTAAAAATATTTTTAATTTAACCACTCTTGTCTATTTAGTGTCCATAACACAGTTTTTTTCAAACTTTCTTCAAAAGATACTGGTAATTCCCAGCCCATAGATTGCATTTTTGAACCATCAAGACCGTAGCGTAAATCATGCCCTGGTCTATCTGCTACATTGTCAACCATAACATAATCAAATTCCTTTTCCATAATACCTGCAATCAATTGCACTATTTCCAAATTACTTACTTCTTTATCACCAGTAACATTATATTTTTCTCCGTTTGTACCATTCTTTATTATGAAAAGCACGGCTGCTGCGATATTACGTGCGTGTATGTAAAATCGAGTTCCTGCTTTTTGATTTCCTGGATAACTGTGGATAATAATAGTTTCATTGTTTAATAGCTTCTTAATAGTATTTGGAATAAATTTTTCCATGTATTGACGCTCACCAAAAGCATTCATAACATTAATAATTCGTATTGGTATTTTATAAGTGTTTTGATAAGACAAACAAATTCCTTCTGCTGCAGATTTAGATGCCGAATATGGATTTGTTGGATTGTGTCTATCCCATTCTTTGTATAATTTGTTTCCTAATGCTGGTCCAAATACTTCGTCGGTGCTAAAGTATATAAAACTTTTAAGATTCTTGAGTGTTTTTGAATATTCGAGTATATACAACGTGCTCATAACATTGTTTTTAACAAAAAGTATTGGGTCCTTTATACTGTTATCAACATGTGTTTCTGCTGCCATATGTATTATGTAGTCTATGTTACCGAGTTCTTTTATAAGACCATCGCTTAATGGGATTGATAAGTCATAGCAAAACACTTGTACTCTTTTGTCGTCGTAAGCACCAATGTCTTTTAGTCGTGAATACCCAAGACTTGCATAGTTAAGTTTGTCAATGACTATTATGTCCCAGTCAGTGCAAATAAGAAAGTGTTCTACTATGTGATGTCCAATAAATCCACATCCTCCCGTAATAATAACTCGGTTTTTCATGTTAAATTTTACTTATTTAATTTTAACAATAAATTAATAAACACAATTGTTATACTCCAATGGAAATCTGACGTAAAATGTGTTAATGCTATGGACTATATGCTTTATTTCATCCGAGGTTAACCACCATCCAACGGGTAAGAATACTGTTTGGTTGTTGTAAATATTGTAAAGAGGATAAACTGAAGAAGAAGAGTCATGCACAGTTTGTTTGACTTCAATATTTTTTGATTTCATATAATGTATGAATTCGTCTTTGAATTTTACTCGTATTCCATAGCTGAAATTAAGATTTTTATTTTTATTATAAGGCATAGATATAACATAATTGCTTTTTATATTTTGGTAATAATATACTGCGTGTCTGCTCATAGTATTTATTATTTCATTTATATGAGTTATATAAATCATTGCATGACTAGTTATTTCATAACTAACATTCAATTGTTTACTTTTTGCAAATAAATAAGACTCGTTATCTGGTAATGCAAGTATACCACAAACATTATTACTCAATTCGTTGAATATTTGCATACTGAAAACGCAAATATTATTGTGATTACCTAGTTTTTTATTGTTGTATTCACTGCCAAATGCTTCCGTGCAGTCTTCAATAATAGGTATATTATTGTACTTCTTTTGAATATTAATTAGATCATTTAAGTCTACTGGTCTTCCTCCATTGTGTTTTACCTGTATTGCATCAATTATGTTGTTTTCTAATTTATCGAGTATGGATAGCATAAATATGTTACCATTATTTGGATCAATATCTGCATTAATTACTGTTTCTTTTTCTATTTCGCAATTAACTGGACAAATAATAGTTAAACTTTCTTTTTTTTCTTTTTTTATTATTTCATAAGCAACTTCAAATGCTTTTTTGGTATTATTGAATATTACAATATATGGGTTACCTATATAATCTTTTAGTCTATTTTCAAATTCTAATTTATTTTCCATTTAAACTATTTTTTTTTAATTTATTTTTAACAGTATTTTAGCGTTAAAATATACAACAAAAATAAATTGTATAATATAAAACTATGTCGTCATATAACATAAATTATGATTTAAAAAATTTGCAAGAAACACAAGTATTTGAAAATAAAGTGATGCAATCTAATAATAGTTACAAATTTGTAAATATTGGATATATTCCAGCATATAAGCTCTTTAAAACTACGAAATTTAATGGTTCACAAGGTTCACAAGATTCACAAGTTTCACAAGGTTCTACCTCAGTAGATTGCTGCATATGTTTAAATAATATTAAAAAGGACAATGTCATAGTTATTATGGAACAATGTGGTCATATGTATCATAAAGCTTGTTTATTTAACTGGGTAGACCTTTCGAAAAAAACATTTTGCCCTTACTGCAGGCAAGATATTTTTTAAAAAATGATTTGTTTAATTATTCATTATATAAGTATATAAGTTTAAAAAGTCTTATACAATATGAGCGTAGAATACAATGACATAGAATTAGACTTAATAATAAAAGACATGACAAAACACATAGATTTTGATATAAGTGAGTATGAATCGTCTATGGATACAATGAGAAAAGTTGAAAAAACATATTGGCAATACTGTTGTCATCAACCTTATTACCCAAGACATACATTTTCACAATATTTCAAACGTGTATGCAATATTTTTAATGAAGAATGGAATTATTTAAAAAATAACGAACTAAAAACAAAATATAATTATTACAAAAAAAATATTCCTACTGCAGGCGCAATGATTCATTACCATACAAATAATGGAAAAATTTTAATGCTTCTTGTAAAAAATACTAGAGCAAAAGTTTATTCGTTACCAAAAGGCAAACAAGAAAAAAATGAAAGTATTCAAGACACTGCTATTCGAGAAGTAAAAGAAGAAACCGGTATTGATATTTCGAGTTATATTAACAGCGATATTATGCTATGTAGTAGTGACTACTCTGATCTTGATAGCTCTATAAACGAAGACGATGAAATTAAACCAAGTATGGATAGATATTATATTTGTAAATCAGTTATTTATGATGTACAATTACACGAAAAAATAGATAACTTTTCAGATTATGACAATGAAGAGATTGAAGAAATATGTTGGAAAGATACAGATGAAATATTGCAATTTCCACAGCTTTTTAGTAGACAAGTAAAAACAGCATGCTCGATATTACGTGACAAGTATTTGCTTGTTATTTAAAAAATATTAAATAAGTTAATATAGCAAACATTACTAATACTATTGTTACAATAATAATAAGAAACGTGATAAGTGGTGTTTTAAATGGACCAAGAATGAAATTTATTATTGTCATTAAAAGGTTTGATAAAAAATCTTGTCCAAATAAATTTTTTACAAAATTGCATAAACCGTTATTGCAATTTTCGGGGTCTTTTAGCATGGTATCAATGTGTTCGAAGAAGTTACAAAACGGCTGTTCGCATTTTTTACCTGTCATAACAAGATCACGTGCAGATTTAAATGACTCACATAATGGAGTATTACAATTGTCGACATTTAATATGCTATCCATGTTTTTTATTACTTTACAATAACTAGTATTGCAATTGGGGTCACTAAGACCTAAATTTTCTACAATTTTTGCAGTTCTTTCAAGACCTTGAATATTATTGTTTATAAGTTTGTCTGCACTATTGGCAAGTTCAGTTTCATATTTTGTAAAATTATATATGTCACTAAGCATTATACTCTACATAATATTTTATTTGAAAACTAGATAAAGAAGCATTAAAAACATAACAATAATTGTTATTACTATTGCAGATAACCCCATTAATATAGGTTGTTTGACACTGTCAATGGCACTTTGAGCTATACCACTTAACATTTTTTTAAGGTTAGCAATATTCGCATATTCACGTACAAGTTTGCATATTTCTAAGTCACAACCTTCTGGATCATCAATTGCACCAATAATTTGTTCTAACCAACTACATGCATAAAGATCACAGCTTGCAAGATTACCATTTACAAGTACGTCTCTTACTTCACGAATAAGCTTGCAGTTTGTGTCATTGCAGTTATCAACGTCAAGCAATTGTTCCATGCCATTAATAACATTACAAATGGGTAAATCGCAGTTTTTCGTGTCTTTAATAACATCAGACAAAGAAGTAAAATCAACTTGTTCTAAATTTGATTGAAGAGAACCAACAGACGATACCAACGAAGGAATACTTGTTATAACTCTTCGCACGTCTTCACCAACACGTTTAATAAGCTCAGTCAAATTAAAAACATCGCTTGGTTTTGGCATTGTAGAGGGATCGGGTATTTCTGGAATATTTCGAATTACATCTGCAGTTATTCTTTTTTGCATAGATGTAACATTATCTGCTACTTTTTCAATGTTTATAACTGCATCTTGGATAGGTTCAAGTACCTTATCTATTGAAAAATCCATTCCTTATATTATGATGTTATATTTTTTTTATTGGTTAGCACCATGTGTTAAAGATACCACTGTATTTTTTGTTTTTGAAACAGCATGACAATCATATTGATTATTTGCAAACGCAGCATTTTGCGAGTTTACTTGAATAGTAAACATTGATGTGTAAATCTTGTATGTATCTTCCATGATAGTAGATAGTACGAATGTTGTATATATTAAAGTGTTATTTTTTATTTTATTCACTATGGATATAATACGTAGTAAACCGTGTAAACCGTGTAAATTAGACTATGGGAAATATTCTTTCGTATAATTATGAAACATCCGAGTTAGTAGCTCGAAATGATACAGCTGATCACATAGTAAAAAAAGTTTATAGTTTTACACTTTATAACGTTAATTTCACTGTTAGTAGTCCAGATTGTATTTGGTATAAAGATGCTCAATGGGACGCTACATCTGTACCAACTGGGCAAAATGGTGGATTATTTTATGATATAACGTTTAATTATGTTGGTGTTGGTGATTATTATATTCTTAATCAACACCCATATAGCGCAAGAAAAATTGCTCAATTTCGTAGAATAGCAATAAAAAAAGATAATAGCAATAATATTTATGACTCAAATATAAATTATGGTACTAGGTTTAGTTGGGTATCTGAAAAGGGACTATCAACAGTTAATGTAGACGATGCAGATGGTAGTAATACGCGTGACTATTCATTGCAATTCTTGCTAAACCAAGAATTTATTCAACAAACACTATTACAATACGAAACGTCTGCTGGGCAAATTATTGTTGATAACACCAACACAAATATTATAACTATTTCTTCAATACGTATTATTGGAGCAAATGAAATAGGAACAAACAATAATTTATTTTCACAAAGCATTGAATTCGTAGACATACACCCAGATTGGACTATTACAAAAGAACCAAGTACAATAGTACCAGGACGCTTTGACTACCAACTTGATTATAATGGTCTAGAAGGGGATTATTACACATTCAAAAGTATTCAAGAACGAATTCATATATGTAGCTTCCATCAAACAATAGACCAAGAAGAAAGCTTAATAAATAACGATAGTACAATATTATTTTTAACGTTTCCGCTTGAAGCAGGAGAAAATATTTTAGATACTATGATAATCGATAAAATATGCGTAAATGCTGTTGAAACAGACAATACAATAGAAGATTATAAACTTTTTCCTTTTATGTATTCGCCTGGTCGTGCAAACGTAGAATTCAATAGCAGTACAGCAACAAACATAGAAAATGTTGATCCCAATGTATTACTGCTAGGATTAAAATACTTTAAGTTTTATTCTGTTAACATTGATAAAGACTGTATTGTACCCGATCTATGTATTGCTGTTTTTGACGGCGAATGGTCTATTACTAGTAACGTAGGTCAATACGATACCAATTACTTTGACATAACATTTACTTATGTTGCTAATAGCCCTGGTTATAAGTTTACTGGTATTGATATTGCTGTTTTTTACAAAATAATGAATAGAACTTTGCAATATAGTAACTTTTCCGATGTAACTATGATTGATTACATATTAACAGACGGAACTAATGACTACCCTATAAGAACATGTTATCTTTTAAATATTGATGTTATTTACCCTAACGAGTACTTAGGTACATCAAAAATGCTTAATTACGATCCAAATAGTGGATTATTGAGTTATAATGGTAATGTAGACAGAATAAATAAGTTACATAGTCTCAATCTTTTTAATGTTAATCTAAATACTAATTCGTTATATAACATTGGAGTTATGTGGTCTATTTATGGTGAAACAAATTCACCAGCTGGATTTTATGACGTCAATAGAAAACATTTGTCAATAACTTATGAAATAGCTAATAATGTAACTTTGTCAAGTACTAGATTTGAAATTGCTAAGTTTTATTCACTTGAATCGTCCAATGATAATAGTAGTTATATTAGTAATGATACTATTGTACGTATTCCATTACCAGATGATCCCGTTAATTTTTACACTTATTTGGATTGTATAGAAGTAAATGCCGGGGCAGAACACTTTGCAACCAAGCATATTGAATACGACCCACATTATGCTAAATTTAGGTTACTAATGAACAGTCTAGTTTCCTTTAAAAAAATAAAAATTTACAATGTAAACACGAATGCGTCTTATGTTTTTAGTCGTACATTATTAAATGGTTGTAACTCTTTGTCTTATTCTAGTGTTTCACCAATGCTCAATATTTATCCTGTTAATGAACGTTACAATGACCTTGTAATAGAATATAATGGTGGTCAATCGGGTCCGCTTGGTCCGCTTGGTCTTACTGGTGATATTGATTTATTTCAACTTACACGTGTTGAAACACTTGATAACAATTCAAATATTGCTGGTTTAGATATTAATAATAAAGGAACTATTATTGAATATTATTGGGGATCTACTAGTAGTAATATTAACGAAACTTATTTTACACAGCATATAACACGTCTTGTAAATAGTCCGGAGTTTATTACATGTGACCAGTTCTTACATTACTCTATATACGACGGTACATTAAGTCTTGGTTATTTAAATCTTTCGAGCACTTACAAACATGTTGAAAAATTAAATTCGCTGCAATTATGCAACACGTATTTAGATACAAACAGTAATCTTAATGAAAATAATGTAATTACTTATATAAATAATAGTAATACTGCTTCTATTGAAAATGTTTCACAAAATGACATATTTTACGAGTTTGAACCTATTAATAATGATGGTATTAATATTTACATAAGTCCTAGTCAATTTACTCGGTTTTATAGATTAAATATAACACAAACTGATATTACGTCTTCAAATATTACTGAAGATACAGTATTTTATTATTCTTTTAAAAATGGTCTTGTAACACTCGATAATATACCTCTTTCGTTATTAAAATATACTGATGAAACGGAAGATGATTACAAAGTAGAATATTATTCAAAAGGTAATTATATACACTATAATAACTCGTTAGAAGAATTATTTTTGCGAAGAAGTATAATACCACATTTACATAAAATTGTAATTCGTCAGACGTTAGTAGACGTTAATATCGATGTATTTTTAAAAAATGAAGAATGGACATTAAGTAATGCTATTAATAATAATAAAAAAGATTTAATATTTGATGTAGCTTCTTCGAGATTTGACTATGCAGACGAAGAATCAGATTTTGAAATAGGTTTATGTGTTTGTCCAGTAATTTCTACTATTCTTTCTAGCTCTATGGATATTGATGAAAATAGTATTGTAGAACTTTATATACGATCTTCAACCGAGCCAATTATTACTAATAATTCAATAATTGTAACTCAAAGAAATACTAACATCAAACTTGACTATAATTATAAGCCTATTATTTATAATAACGTAAATGGTAAAATCACGACATATATTACAGGTGTTCCGTTTAATCAACTACATAAAGTTACATTGCGAGGTGTAAACCTAGACGCATCGTGTATTTATACAAGAACGTTTAACAATTTAGATTGGACAGTGAGCGATATAGTCAATTATTATGACTCTGAACTTAGAGATGTAACATTCACTTTTAACAGTGGACCATATATTGGACTTCTTGGTGAATTGGTACTTGGAGAATTTTATAAGACAGTTAATCAAGCATTAAATTTTAGTAATATTGATGCTGGGGTCGTAACTAATTCTGCTAGTTATACAACTAATCATGGATGTCCCGTTGTATGGTATATTGATCCCAATGAAAATCCATTTACTTATTATTTAATAGACTTACCAGCAAATAACAATGAAATGTACAGCCAAAATCACGATATATTAAAATTCTACAATAACAGAGGTGTATTAGTAACAGAACCTTCTACTACTTCGCGAATACACTCTATATCAAGCATTGTTTTTCAAAATGTAAACTTTACACTCAATGAAATATACGAACTTAATAGTGGTATTATAAGTTCGGTTACACACGTTGAATCGTCTGATAGTAATTTTGTTGATACTCGTATTGATTTTTTGGCTCCTATTGTTATTGATAGTACTCTACAAAATAATAACGAACAAGATATTATTACTGTTTATAGTGTCTTTTTAGATTCTATTAATGATGTTTTACTTAATTCTAATACTGTTATATTAGCAGATGTAACATACAATTACAACGGAACATCAGCAAATATTAATACTACTATACCAATTAATTTAATACAAGATGTTAACATACCTTATTACAAGCTTGGAGGATTAATAAATTATAGTTCAAATACTGGTGATTTAACCTTTTTGCAAAAACAAATTGACACGAGTACTAGCATAGAAACCGTATATAAAATTGAACTTGAAAACGTAAATGCCAATTCAGATAACATATATTTACGTTACGGACTATGGACTGCAGCTTCCCGTCGCGTTGGAGCATTATACTTTTTAACATTTACTTACGATGGAACACCAGACAATAATGGTGCAATATATGACACATTTACATCAACTGAAAATTTCATAAATATTTGCTTATTACTTGGTTACTATTCTGGTATATACGGGTCATCGCTAATAAATAACGATACTATTTCCTATATAGAGTTCAAAAGTAACCTTACAACTATAAACGAATACGCTAAAGGTAAATTTGTAAGTTTAGTGTCTGGTACTGGTAATTACAATTTGAACTTTGATCAAAATTTGAAGTATCCAGTACCTACTAACTTGTACCAAATTTACAAAGAATATAACTTTATATTGTTTACTGGTGATGCAAGAAAGGACGGCAACAATACACTATTTAGTGTTTTTGGTACAAATGTTTTAACAGACGAAACCATAAGTACAAATAAAACCGTCGAATCTTTTATTGTTGCAAATAATGCAAAAATTCACATAATAAGATACACTGTATTAAAAAGCAAAATAGCACCGTATAATTTTGTTTGCGAAGAAAGTGGTAATACATCATTTAGCGTAACAGAAAAAGATCCATCATTGGGAAATATTAATATTAGTGTTTTTCCAACTAAAAATATTAATGCTAAATATCCTGGCATACCGGTATTGCAAAATAATCTTGGAAACAATAATTATGTAAATTTTGAGGTATTAAACAGCATATATGTCATTATTCTTTCAAAATACGACGGTAGCGAGTTCAATAATAACGTTATTAAATTACTTTCAGAACTCGGAACAAATATAGCAACCATACAAAAAAAATTGAAAAATAACGGGTGTTATATGTGTATATTATTTCAAAATCCTATATTTTTACCAGATACTGACTTATCATCTATTCCAAAAAATAGTAGAAATAATTACACTTTTACACGACGTAAAAATACAACAATTATTTATGAAGATACTTCAGATATTAAATTAGCAATATTATTTCCTTATGCACAAATGAGTACATATATGAAACATCATTATGAAGCATTAAACAAAAAATATCCAAATTCATCTATGGTACCGAGCTTAATGGTTCATAATGCTGAAAATATACTGCATAAATATAGAGAAAACTCTATTGTTTATAATGTAAATACTTTTTAATTACCTGATACTGTTACTGCAGTTAAAAATGCTTTTTGTTTAAAATTATTATCACGCAAGTACTGTACAAATGTAGGAATACCATTGGGATAATAATTACTTGCATTTCCATGGATGGTAGTATCAAAACAAACAGCTGAATTTTGTTGTGTTGGGTCTATTTCGCATGATGTACACCAATAAATAACACTTGGAACTGTTAATTTTATAATAGTATGCATTTTTACTTGCATTGAATTGTTGTCATAATCCGAATAAATTTCTTTTAACGTGTTTTTAAACGGTTCGCTATTAATCACATTTATATCACCATTATCTAACCAGTGATACGAAGCTATTTGAGCTTGCACATTTATAGTACCTGTTGCTGTAATTAACCAAGTTCCTTTTTGTAATGTTATGCTATCTATTACAACTCTGTTCATATTGTTATAATTTACATTATTGTCTATGTATTCAAAATTATCAAGAACCAAATCTATTTGTTGTGTTGTTTGTGTTGTTGTGTCATAAAATGAAGCTCTACCATATAAATCAGTATTATCATGCACATGAAATATTGCATTACTAAATACGCTATTATCTAAGTCAACATTATTTGTATCGTAAAAAGTAACAGCAAAAGAAGGTGATGCAACATTTGGTTGTATTGCTATATGAGTACTATCATTAATAATTGTTTTGTTATTAAATTGAACAATTTTAATATTTGTATTTATTGGTGTTGTTTTATTTGGTAAATTAATTGTCGAAGGAACTCCATTTGGTTCATAACTTATTCTTATGTCATCGCGTGAACTATCAAGACTATTTGATGTTTTTGTAATAACCCAATCATTATTTAGTAGTGTAGGCGGACTGTTAATAAGATCTATATCATTTATTATTCCATTAAACTCAATAGAATGCAGTGTAGTTATAATATTATTTGTATCTCTATAGACATATACATCAGTTTGTTGATAATCAAGAACTATTGTAAGAATATTACCCATATAAATTAAATATACAATTTATTTTATCGTGTTATTGTATAATATGTTTACTGCATTGCTTATTATAGCCGCCATCGCGTTTATTTTCATTTATTTGACATCAGAATCTATGAAAGAAGGGTTTTCTTCTTGCAAAGTAACAGAATACAATGTAACTCAAAATAATGGAAATTATAACGTTAAAATCGCTCTTCCACAAGAAAATATTGAAGAAACTTTTAATAGCGAAGAAGAACTAAAAGAATATTTTAGTGGACTTTTAACAAATGAAAAGTTTGTTGGTTGCGAAACTCGTATTAATGAAATTATTAATGATGTTAAATCTGTTGTAAAAAATATTGTTAGTGTTGACGAAAATGTTTTAATGCGACTAATGAATCGTGTTGAAGCTATTGAAGGGTTTATTATTGAAAATAAAGAAGACAAAACCTCTTTAAGCGATACAAACGCCATCAAAAAGGACATAGAAAATAACACTACATCTGCTGTTAAACAATCTGCAGAATTAGCTCTTATAGATATTGAAATAATAAAACAGGATCAGCTTAAAGCTACTCGTGAATTATTTGAGCGACAAAACTTGGATGTACTTGCTAAATTAAATAAAAGTAAACAAGAAATAGAAAATCGAAAAAATAAAATTATCGAGTTAAAAAATAGCATTGCAATAGCAGAAAGCGAACTTGAAAAGGCTAAAAATAATACTGCTTATGTTAAAAATCGTTCTTACGAAGAATCCAACTATGTATTAAGTCAATATGTAACTGCTCTTACACGACGTGTTATTGAGCTTGGTTTAGAAGTAACTCAATACAAACTTAACAAGTGTGAAATATGTCCTCTTTTTACTTCTAATAACCCTGTCTCTTTGGCAGATATAGAAAAGCTTGGATTGGGTCTTGGTTCTATTGTAACTGATGGACGTGTTTAATTTTATATACAAAAAGTAAATGAATAATTTTGTTTCAGATTTTTTGAAACCAGAAATTATTTTAATTGCAGTTATTTTACCTATTACTACAGTAATAGGATTTATAATAAAAGTAACTTGGGATAGATTCTCTCTTTTTCATGTTCAAAAGCATGAAAATAAAATTAATAAAAAAATAAGTATTATCGAAAACAAATTAAAAAATTTTTATTGGCCTCTTTATATTCGTCTTCAACGAGACGAATATTTATGGGAACTTGCAAAAATAACATTATTTGGAAACGAAAATCACAGCGACGATGAATGTGCAGCAGCTATGGTTATTGCATTAAAAAAACAGGAAAATAACACTTTAATATTACTCGATAAGCATATTCTTGAAAACCATAATGAAACATTGCGAATTATTGACAACCATATGGTTGACGCAGAGCCATCTGACTTTATAATGAATTTAATAAAACAATACAACAAACACGTAATGATATATAAATTTCTTAGGGATGATCAAGTTTATAGCTTCCCGAAATATCATGGTGTACCATATCCAATACATTTAAAAAGTGCAATAGAAACACGAGTACGACTATTACAAAAAGATTATAATAAATTAACCTTGGGTACTTTAAAAGAAGTAACATGTTACATGTTATGTAAATCATGCAATAAGTGTGTTCTTTGTGAATGTAATGACCACAACGAAAGGTGTAATTGTGTTTAAATGTTTATTTTTTTTATTGTGTCTTCTAATACGCTTTGTAATGTACTATTTATATAATTATTTAAATTTTCTAAAGATAACTGATATCCTTCTTCATAAAGATTTATTTTATTTTCTAGACTAATATCTGGTGTAAATGCAGAATAATTTTTATTAACAATACAAAAAAAGTTGTAACCGTATTGTTCACATTTAAGTATTACATTTTTATTTATTTCGTTATATATACAACTCCAAATAGACCCAGCATAATTAATCATATTTAAATCTATGTGATTAAATTGCCCAGTTAAGTTATGTTTTTGTAATTTTATGCCGATTATTTCTTCTTTTGGAAGTTCTTTAAATGGTTCAATTGGAAAATTGTCCAGTAGTCCACCATCAATGTAGTACATGTTTTTGTATTTTACTGGATTAAACCAAAAAGGAAGACTTATAGACATTCGCAATGCAAACCAAAGGGACATATTAGGATGTGTTTTATAACTAAAGTAAATGCATGATTGGGTATTTAAACAAACAGCATTTATTACTATCCATATACCTGTTTTTTCGTAATGTTCTTTGAATGTCATTTTACCGTTGCCGTTCATTTTCTTTTTGATCATTACTTGTAATAAATGACTTATTTTAGAACCTGTTTCTATGCCACATTGGTCTAGTAGTCGTGTTATTTTAATATCGGATACGTCATTGTAATCAAAATGCTCTATAAAATCGTAAAGTTCTTGATATTTATAACCAATACTAAGCATAACTGCAAAAATGGCACCAATAGAAGTACCAGAAATAGATTTAATATTTTTAATCATATTCAGTTCTTCAAGTGCTCGTATAAGTCCTATATAAGCAAGACCTTTTAGTCCTCCACCACTAAAAACTAAGTGGCTCATTACACTTTTTTCTTTACTTTTTTATTTTTTTTATTTTTGCGTGTTTTTACTTAGCAAAATATAGCATTTTAAAATAAAGTATGGTAATTATTACTGAAATATTACTTGATGATATTGATATAACAAATGAAATACTAGAAAAATTTGAATACAATAGTGTTTTAAAAATTAATTGCAATTATAATTTTTTTAACTTTAAACAAAAAGATAGCATGCAATTAACTATTGAATATGTAGAAGATAATAATATTAAATATGAAAATTACACATTAATGCATGGAAAATTAAAAGAAATTGTGATGTTACCAAAATCTAAAACTTATCGTATTTTTTCAATTTTAAACAACATAAATAATATTTCAATAATAAATAATTTATTGTCAACTTATAAAAATAATCACACAATTTTATTTGCATTTAATTTTAATAATAACTTTGATTTTGATTTTTCTATGTTTGATAATATTTTCAATATTAATGTTGATGAAAAAACATTTTTAATGAAATATGACAAAAAAGAAATTACTAAAATATTATTTAATGCAGAAAATATTTGTGTGGAAGCATTTTCATATAGTCCTTATTTTATTAACAAAATTTTATATGAAATTTATGAAACAAAATCACATATTAATTATCATATTTGCGAAAATAATATGAGTTTAATAAATACAATGCCAATGGATCAAACAAAAATAATAAGAATTAGTTCAATTGATGTTATGCAAAATTTAAAAAATTTTATGTTATTAGAAAATACTTGCATTCAATTATGTTCTGAATTATTTTTTTATAATGAACTAATTGAAATGATGTATAAAAACTTTTATGTTAATTATATTAATTCTAAAAAGATTAATTTTGTTGATTTAAAAAGTGAAAAAGAATTATTTAAAAAACAAAATGAAATAAAAAAAAATGAAAATAATTCTTTTAAAAATGAAATAATATTTATTGCATCTACTCAATATCCCAGATATGGAGGTGCTGCTACTTGTGCATACGAACTCCATAAATATTTATTAAACAATGGATTTAATTCTGTTTTATCTTTTTTTGATAATAGTAAAAATATTGATGTTGATCCAGATAAAATAGGTAACGTTTTGCAATTTAAACTTCATAAATCTTCTTTAAGACACAATAATATTGAAACAATGAAAGAGTTTTATAAAAAGCATGAAATAGTAGAAAAAATAGAACACGCATGTGGTTCTGTAAAACCATCAACAATACTTGCATTTAATTATTTGTGTCCAATTATTATGCGAGTATTATTTCCTATTTCAAAAATTTATTTTTTAATTACTGGTTCTAAAATTTTAAGTCAAACTTTAGTAAAAATACCAGTAACAGATATTTATAAATGTGATTATTTACATGAAGATTATTTAGAAAAAACTGCAATAAAATGTTCAACAATGACTATTCCTAATTCTGGAATTTCTAAAAATATTTTTGAACATTTTTACCCAACATGTAAACATAAATTTAGTGTACCATGGGACATGTATGAATTATTTAATACACAAAAAAATAACAATCCTTTGAAATCAAATAGTAAAAATTATGATATTGTTTTTGTTTGTTCACGATACGATAGAGAAATTAAAAATGTTGCATTAATAAAAGATATTTATGAAGACCCAAGATTGGATTGTTTAAAAAAAGTTTGTATTGGTATTGATTCAAATAAATTTATTAAAGAAAAAAATAATATATATCACTTTGGATTTTTATCCAAAGAAGAAGTTAATTCAGTTTTATTACAATCAAAAATAATATGTATACCTTCTTTTATGGAATCGTATAGTATAACTAACAGAGAAGCACTTAATAATAATTGTATTAGTATTTGTACTTCAAATGTAGGTAATGCAACTACTATGCATAAATTCTTTTTATGTTCTAATGTTTATGATACAAATGAATGGATACAAAAAATTTTGTGTATACTGGATAATTACAGCTATTATAAAAATTTGGCAAAATCAGCTTATTTTGAAAAAAGTATAAAAACATGCGAATATGTTAAATTTTTATCCAAAGAACCGTTGTCACGTCTTTCTATGCATGGAAAACAAAATATTGTTGTTGCTTCTGTAGATTTGCCGTATATAGGTGGTTCGGGTACAAACAGTTATAATATTATTAAACATTTAAATACAATACCTCATTTTTCAGTGTATGGAATATATTTTAGTTCTTCGTCACAAAATGGAGAACTTGATCCAGACAATGTTGGAAATATATTTCGAATTGACATAGACAAATACGATGATATAAAATTAAAAAAAATTAATAAATTAATACCTTACCCAGATTTGTTATTTTGCAAAAATTACAAAATATTATATGCATTAAAATCTTGTTTTCCAAAAGCAATTACAATTTATTCACCATCGGGTCTTAGATATCTTACATCTATGATTTCAAATAATAAAATATTTTACAAAGATATTAACACTGAATTATTAATTAATATAGAAGATAACATCGAAGAAAAGCTAACAAATAGCGGTATTATAAATAGTATGAAAAAATATGATTTACAACTTGATACATATGCTCTCAAAAAAAGTGACTACATTGTACCAAACAGTTCTGTTACCTATGAAATATTAAAATCTTCCAATATAAATAATTTAATACGTTATATATCACTTACAAATATTGCATTAACTAATGAAAATACTTATGATCGAAACTTTTTAAAACGAAAATACGAAATAGGTTTTATTAGTTATTCGTGGAAAAGAGCATGTAAAAACATTGATTTAATGTACACAATTTTAAATAAGTTTAATGATTTAAAATGCATAGTAATTGGTGATTGTGTAGATAAAAATAAATTACCAAAAAATGTAGACTATTTAAAAAATTGCAATCATAACGAAGTTTTTAATATTTTAAAAACAATAAAAGTTATTGTCATGTGTTCTTATTATGACTCTAATCCAAATACCGTTATTGAATCTATTAACTGTGGTTGTAATGTAGTTATGTCTCCAAATGTTGGTGGTCACGAGTTTATTGATCCTAGTCTCCTTGTAACTAATTATAATAATAATGATTCTTGGTACAATTGTATAAACAATGGATTAAATAATCAAAAATATTACAATGGTCCTGGTTCCCATGAAATTAAAACAGATATTGTTGAACTAATTAATCATGCTATTGTATCCAAAAAACAAATAAGTGAAACTAGCTGTATTGGTGTTTACAAAGTACCAAATACTCTTGATGAAAAATTCGATATTAACGAAAAACCAAATAATTATTCATTTAAATGTGAAGAAAATATTGACACTCCCGAAGAAGCACTCGATGTTTTGTATTCTGACATATATTTTATGTATACTGTAGAATTAGCAGTTGAAAAGCAATTTACTGATGTTCATTATATAATGTGCTTTGATGATAAGCTTGAAAAATGTAGTTTTTACAATATGAATAAATATTATCCTGTTTATGCGTGTAATGTGTATGTATGGAAATTACGAAATTTATACGATCTTATGTATTTTAAAGGTGCTGGTCGCTACTTTTTACGTGGAACTTATCACAAAACATATGCATGTTTACTTGAAAACAAATTAGAAAAATGCAAAGCTATTCTTTATCCAGCTACTTCAATACCATTTAATAATAATAGTATAATTTTAAATCCAAAAGCGAATATACTAAGTAATGACATAAAATCAATAACTAATATTGGTTATGACATAGTATTAACCAATGTTGATCAAAATAATTACGATAAGCAATATCCAAATACAAAACTTGTACCATTTATGAAGTTTGCACCAGATACTTATTATTTAACAAATTCAAAAACTAGATTAATAGACTTTATTTTTGTTGCAAATGCAACACAAAGCACAAAAAACCACCATTTATTTCACGAATTTATACTTTATGTTGCAGAACGATGTAAAACTTCACAATCTTCTTACAGCTTTATGTTTATTGGTGACATAGAAACAGTTCGTAAAAATTATAATTGTCCGAGTTTTGGTCAATACCCACCTTGTATAAAATTTTCAAATAAAAATAGTGTTAATAGTGAAATTCTTAGAGAAATTTATAACAACAGTAAAATAAATTTAATATTTTCTGGTAGAGATGCTGTACCTCGTGTTATTTTTGAAAGTTCTGCATGTGGATGCTTTAATATTGCATTAGACACACTAAGTGATGGAAAATATTTTTATGATAATCCTATTCTTGGACAGCTTATTGGAACATCAACAATAAAAATTGTAAAACGTCCATCTAAATCAATTGCTTATGAATCAAACAACGAAATATGGAAAAATATATTGACTCATGCGTTTAAAACGTATGATCATGTTAAAATTGCAAATGTTTATGCAGATAGTTTTTCACTTAAAAAATGTGTTGAATTTATTCTTCCTTGTTTGACTTTCTAGATCTTCTTTTAGGTTTTTCTTCGACCATTTCATTTTCAATTGGTTCTTCTTCTTGTTGTTCTTTTTCCTTCTTCTTTCGTCGACGACGTTCAGGAACAGCCGGTAATTTATTATCCATTGTTGAAATAACAATTTCAACATTTTCAAACATAATTTCAGACAAAGACTTTTTAAGCTTCTTAATATTTTCGGGCTTCATTTCATCTGGATTTTGATTAAAGTAATCAGAAAATGTTTGCTTAAGATTTTCGTCAAAAAAGATTTCAAACTTAGAATCAATGTGGCGAACAAATCGCGAACGAGTTACAAAGTGTGTCTTTGACATTTTTGTAGTTTTTAAATTATACTATTATCTTAATTTTCTTATTTAAACGAAATAAGTTTATAAAATTTTTTACACTTTACTAAATCTTCTTGATGTAATGGTAACATACTAAAAATAAGCGAATTAGTTATCATTTTACAATTATTAAAAAGTTGTTTTCCTATTTTTTCCTCAAATGATTGTAACATTATATTTCTATAACTGTTGTTAACTTCTTTATTTAATATTATTTCATCGTAACCTATTAATGATTGATAAATTTTAGAATAATCATAATACATATCTCCGTAAACACTTTCTGTTTCACCAAGTAATCCACGCATGTCAACAAACTTAATATTGTTTTCTTTGTCAAAAATTATATTTGTAAACACAGGATCTCCATGTATCATTGTACAATTTCCACAATTTTTATTTTCATAATCTTCTAAAAACTTTATAATAGTTTTATAATCTTCTTTATTGTTATTAAATTTTTCGTAAAAATTTTTATTGTTTAAGTACCTATTTTTTAATTTTGTTGCATAATTTAAATAAATATTATTTTTTTTTAATTCTATTATATTTTTATTTTTATGAATTTTATTTAATTCGTTTAACATAAATTGAAATATTTGTGGTGTTAATAATTCATTACTATATAAATAACTAAATGTTAAACCGTGAATAAATTCTATGCTATAAAAATCTTTACCATAATCATATAATTTTGGAAATAAATTTTTTATTTCGTTTGGAATATTTTTATACCAATAAATTTCTGCGTTTAATTTTTTTAAATCTTTACTTTTTTTTGTCACAATATCTATTGTATTAAATTCAATATTATTAAATGAACGTTCTTGAATAGCTGACATATAAAATCCAAGTTCTTTTTGCAAATTATTATAAGAATTAATTGCTAAATCATCAATATAATAATGTGCATAAGGTTTTCCAAAATAAATTTCGTCATAATTTATGTTATAATCTTCTAATTGTTGTAATGTTAACATTCCAATTTCTTTTAACAACTTTCCTTGATTACCATTGTGTGTTTTCATGCGTCGAGCAGTATGTATTATAATAGTGTGACCAAGACTTTTTAAAAAATTACAATAATTTATATTTTTTTGAATTGGAATTGTTGTCATATAATTATTTTCTGTTTTTACTAAACAGTTATCTAAATCAAAACATATTCTTAATTTATCAAATTTTTTGTAAGAAGAAGCAAACATTTTAATATGCATTGGTGTTCCAAGACAATAAAAATCTTCTTTATTTATGCAAATACTGTTTATTTCTATTTGTTGTGTTAACATATATTTTATAACACACGAAATGTAATATTCATTGTTAAAAGTTATATTATTATTTATTATGTGTTCGCAAAATATTTTAAGAATGCTTCCATTTGAAAAACAATAACAACCAGTATTTGCATAATCTGAAATTTTTATTTTTTCTTGTATGTCTATTATTTTATTATTTTTTAAAAGTACATAAGAATAAATTGGTTTATCGTATTTGTCTTCAAAATTAAAAACAACATTTTTATTTTGACTTTCTTTGTATAATTTTATTATGTCAACAGTATAAAAATTATCACAATCTAATAACATAATTGGTTTATGAATAATATTATTTGGTAAGTTTTCTAATCCATAAAGAACCGTTTCGGCTGCTCCTTTTGTTTGATATGGAATTTCAATAAAATAAATTTTATGTTTTGAAAACTGGTTTACTTTTTCTTCAAATGAAAATTCTGTAAGAAATTTATTGTAAACAATAATTAAATTATCTTCTTCTTCGCAAAAAGATTTTAAATTATCGATTACATACTGTAACATACATTTTCCCAAAATATTAATCAATGGTTTTGGTGAAGTGTACCCTTCTTTTGTAAATCTTTCGCCCAATCCACCTATTGGTATTAATACGTTCATTATTAATATACATAGACTATTAACTATGCAATAAGACGCAAAAAACTGATTTGCATTTATGAAAATATTAACTATGGCATCTATTACATTTGAACAACGTATTGAACAAAATATTCCATTATTGGATCAAGAAAAATTGTTTATAAATCTTAAATGGACAATTGAAAAAAATACTAAGGATATGAATTTTGCAATAAACAATTTTTTTGACATTGCAAACACATATAATTGTGATATATTCCATAAATTGTTTAACACAGACAATACATTGGATGTCTATGTAAACTATTACAGCAAAAATATTTTTTGGGATTCACAAATCATATTGGATGAAACTTACGAAACATCAAAATATTTAAAAGATTATATTTTGTACAACAAAAAAATCAAAAACATAAACCCCGACAAAGCGGTTGATTTTGATTTAAAAATGCATATTCGTGAGTGCGAAAATTACGACAATACATACACAGAAAATAATGTAAAACAATATGCAATAATTATGCTTATTTCAAGCTTTAATAACATTGTAATAAAAAATGGTTTGACCGGTATTAAGGAGTTTACTGACAAATCACCAGTACACATGAATTTTGCTATGTGGTATGCAACTGAATATTCCGAATATTTCTTCTTAATGAATTATGAAGTATCTCGGTATTATTATGAAAACAGTATTGTTCCAAGAGAGCACATATTAAAGACTGTTTTTATGCCAGTACATCCACACGATGATTTTCCATTTCCAATGCAAGATAAATATAATTTTGCATTGTGGTACCACAGTGTTGGTGGTTCATTTGAAAACCGTTTTTCTGGCTTACATAAAGAACTGTGTTACATAATCTTTTCAAATCAGCGAAATGTTGATACGACTGCAGAAACTATTGAACAATGGATAATGGGCTATTGCAAGGACATATATCCAGAAATGGCAAAGGCAATTGCAGAAATATCTTTTACAAACCGAACTAATACATTTGCTGGTTTTGTTAGATTAAATTGTTAAAAAACTGATTATAAATTAAAATACTTTATTATGGAACAACTAAACAGTGATTTGAGTAAAATGTCTTTAGACACGAGTAAGATGCTCGAAGAAATACTAAAAAATATTTTGGAAAAAATAGCAATAGATTACAAAATAAATAAAGAAGAACTTTTTAATAAATATATTAAAAAAACAAATATAAGCGTATCAAATAAGCTAAATGGGCTAAACGGGCTAAATGGACTAAATGGGCTAAACGGGCTAAATGGGCTAAAGAAAAAGAAACGCATTAATGAAGTTCCTAATAACAGTCGATGCATTGCTAATACTGCAAAGCTTACTCGATGTACAAAAAGTAAACTGGATGGAATACATTATTGTGGATTTCATAAAAATAAACAGCAATATGGAGTTGTTGAGCTTGAAGAAATTATTTCTACATGTATACATGACGAAATAAAATATTATAAATACGATTTAAAATTGTATATAAAAGAAAAAATCGACGATCACTGTAATGTAAATAACAAAATGATTGATAATAAACTACTGGAATCATTTCAGTCGGATGGATTTATTGAAGCAAATGGTGTTACAACACTGTATTAAAGTTATTTAATTGTTCATTTTTGATATATAATACTATATCGTCTTGTTCTGTAAGATTTCGTAGTTTAAATGAAATAGGATTATTTTTTAACCATATTAAAATAGTTTTATTCATTTTTAATACTTTTTTAGTGTATTCTAATTTTACTTTATTATTAACATACTTCATAATAGTCTTCATAAGTTTCATAAATGTTTCCTTGTATAACGCATACTTTACTTCAATGTTATATTCGTTGACTGCATCATTATGAGTTTTGTATAAAAAATCATGGTTTAAACTCGATTCATGGTGTGTGTATTTATGTACATTACAATACTCTATGTAACCATTTACATGACAACGGTTTATATGACCACAATATTCTTTTTTAAGAGGGTTATTCAGGTATATATTTTGATTAACGTCAATACATTTTTCATCGAGTTCTTGTTTTAATTCTTTAGACAAATAGATTAAATACTTAATAACATAATCAGTAAACTCACTACTTTCAAATAACGTGCAAATAACTTCATGTGAAATATCTATCGTGTATTGCATGCTTTTAATAGTGTACTGCATACATAATATAAAAAGTTCATTGTATGAGCTGTGTTCTAAATTCAAATTAACATAAAAAGGAATATTTGAATAATTGTGCTGCATAATTACCTTATAATTAAATATTTTTATGAATGTATTATTTAATTGGTCGTATACTTTGAAGTTGTTCCATGTCTGTTGAGGAAAGATCTGAATAATTGTCGTCATTTGAAATGTCTAATGTACTTGTATTTTCATCTGTAAAACCGTTTAATAATTCTGCTACATCATCTGGTGCTTCAAAGCCGCTTGGTCCACTTGGTCCGCTTGGTCCGCCGCGTCCGCTTGGTCCGCTTGGTCCGCTTGGTCCGCCGCGTCCACTTGGT
>Ga0209556_1000045_pt1 | contig 99787 bp, 105 predicted proteins | sample SaaInlV_150m_DNA_5_FD_184652 | JGI IMG/M metagenome (GOLD analysis project Ga0209556, IMG submission 184652) | Marine microbial communities from expanding oxygen minimum zones in the Saanich Inlet - SI037_S3LV_150m_DNA (SPAdes) (version 2) | ecosystem: Environmental > Aquatic > Marine >...
ACACCAATACGTCTGTTTCGTGCAATTACAGCGTTTGTTTCAGAACGATGGGTAGCAAGCAATGAAACCGTCGATGCATAGAAAGTAGCATATTTTATAGCTTGGTAAAGCACTGCGTCATTCAGTTCCCCAGCATCATTTACACAGCGTGTAGGAAACACTTCTGCAAGGTTGCATAGTTCGTATGACTCCAAGGGAATTTCACTGCATGGATTGCTCAGCGTTGCCTTGTCAGGCATCTCATCCGTGAAACGGCCAAACTTCTGGATATTAATCAAGTTGAAAATACCAGGTTCACCATTGTCGCGAATTCGTTCTGCTATTTCTGGAATGCGCAAGAAGTCCTCGTCTTTCTCGAGCATAACAGTGTTGTTGCTCATCCATCCGATTTCCATGCGCTCGGGATAAAGGGAGTAATTTTTCAAATTCAAGAATGTATCCGAATGTACATTTCCCAGTGCAATTTGTGCGCTTCGTCGGATGTTTCCAGCAACAACGCAAGCACCGATGGAGTTCATTACATCAGCAACGCATCGAACTTCGTTGATTTCCCCCTTAAGGTAGCGTTTCATAACAGCATGAACACGCTCGTGAAGCTTAATCAATGGGTCAGGACCGCTTGCAATGCCTCCAAAACCTTTGATAATTGCACCAGCAGGACGCACCATAGAATAGTCAAATTCAGGCATTTTATTGCGCATAGTTTCCTTTACATAGTAGTCTTCTGAGACACTGTCTGAATGGTCTCTCTTGGAATGAGGGATGTAACAACCAAGCAAATACCTCAAAGAAGATACCCAACCTTCACGACTGTCTTGGACGACAAATTTAACACTTAGGGAAGTGTCAGATGAAACCTTAGTACAGCCCTTCCAAACAGTGTTGAAACCGATACCAACACCGTGCATCAGCATATCCATGGTCCAGTCTGCAGCAGCAATAAAGTCAGTTGTATCAACAGCACCACAGTTATTAAGCGCAGCAGAACCAACTCGGTCAACATGCTTGGTACCCATTGCCCACAATCCTCTTCCAGGAGGCAAGAAGCGCATATTTGCAAGATAAAGCCCGAAGTCAAGAGCATAATTTTGCCAATAATTTTCGTCCCATTGCAAGTAGTTATTTAACATATGACTTTTTCGAATACTAATTACGCCTTCTATGACACGTACAACAGTATCTCCCCAGTGTTCTTGACCACCATTTTCAAGCTGTCTGCTGTAAGTACGGTAGTATGTTACTTCACCAAAACCATTGAAACCGAACTCGGGTTTAATAGCTTTAATACGTTCGATATTTTCACTATTAAGCACAAACTTGTGTTGGACAAACATTATAAAATAGTATAAAATATTATTTTAAATAAAATAAGTAAATATATAATAACTATGAGATTACCAAAAAGAAATAAAATTGATAAAAAGAAAAAAATAGACTTTGATTTTGAATGGGTATATGAACAACATGAAAGTTCTGTTAAACCATCTGGTTTTTGGTATTCTTGTTATAATTCTTGGTATAACTGGACAGAAATGAATGATGGATTTGGGCACCATAAATATATTCATAAAATAAATATAAATAGTAAAGTATTAACTGACATTGAAAATAAAAATAAAGACAAACTATTAGTAATAAATAATCTAAAAGATTTTGATATATTTAACAAAAGATATGGTCATAAGGCAGTGATACAGTATCCACCGGGAGGTAGTCCCAAAAGAAGATTTGGTGATCCTGATAATACCACCCCTGACATACATCCCCGCGCATATAAAGATAAAACTAAATATGTTTTTATTAACTGGGATAAAGTTTCAAAAGATTATGGTGGGATTGAGATATGTCCTTATTTACCACAAAGAAAACATTATTTATGGTATAGTTCATTTGATGCAGCAAGTGGGTGTATTTGGAATACTAAATCAATAATTAAAAATTCAGAATTAATTTATGAAAAGAAAAAAGGAAAATATGTTAAGACTAATGCGTAAAAATATTTATTTATTTTTAATTCAAAACTCTGTTTTAAAGTCAGCATTTTAAATCAGCAAAGGTGTAAAAATATTTATTTATTTTCTTAAACGCATACGAGGTGGCGTATTTTCTCTTTTTAGTAAAGAAGCATGCTCTTTACCATCGTCTTTTCGTATTACTAAAGGCGAAGGAGTTCTTTTAGTAGGTGTTGAATTTCTTTTAACGGGAGCGGGAGCAGGAGCAGGAACAGGAGAAGGATTTCTTTTAATCGGAGCAGGCGAAGGAGTTCTTCGTGTAGGTGTTGAATTTCTTTTAACGGGAACAGGAGCAGGAGCAGGAACAGGAGCAGGCGAAGGAGCTCTTCGGGTAGGTGTTGAATTTCTTTTAATGGGAGTAGGAACAGGAACCGGAGTAGGAACAGGAACAGGAGTAGGTTCAGGAACAGGTCTCGATTTATTTATAGACGAAGATCTTCTAACAGGTATTTTAGATTTAGTTTCTTGTTTTGAAATAACAACTATTTCATTTTGTTTATTAACTACTTTTGTTCTATATGGATTAATCTTACCACGCATATATAATTTTAGATTATATATTAAAAAAATATTTATCTACGTCTTCCTCCACGAGGCTTAGAAACAGAACGTTCTGTAGCAGCAGCAGGAGCAGCAGCAGGAGCAGGCTTAGTAGCAACAGGAGCAGGTTGTGGCTTTCTTACAGGAGTTGGATTTCTTTTAGGTGCAACCTTTTTAATAGTCATGGATCCATCTTGATTGATAGCAATAGTAGCCAATGGTTCTTTTACAGGTTCAGTAAACTTCAATACAATACTATTTCCATTAAATTCAGTAGCAACCCATTGTTTAACTGGAACAGGAACAACAGCAGAGGCAGCAGGAGCAACAGGCTTAGCAGGAACAGGAACAGGAGCAGGAGCAGGAGCAGGAGCAGGTTCGGATGTAGTCTTCTTCAAGGTTACGCTTGTTTTGGTAGATCCAACAAGAACAAAACCTTCTTCTGCTACAAGACGTTTACGTTCATTGTAATAAGCCACTTTGGTCTTAAATTGCCCAACAGATAAAACACGAGTTTCTTCTCCCATATAGTTTATACATAGATTTTATTCGTAAAAAAGTTATCAAAAATACCTTACACATATATAATGAAAGAAATACCAAAATTAATACACCAAATATGGTATCAAGGTGAAGAAAATATCCCAATAGAATATTTAAAGTATTCTAAATCATGGACAAAACTAAATCCAGACTACGATCATTTAATATGGGATGAAAATTCTATTGACAAACTAATAAGAAAAAAATTTAAAAATTATTACAATCTTTACTTAAGTTTTCCTAATATGATTCAAAAAATAGATTTTGCAAAATATTGTATTATACACGAATATGGTGGTGTATATGTAGATATGGATTGTGAATGTATTAAGCCTATAAGTAAAATATTTTTGAAAAAAAGACTACTATATGTAGTTGATTTGGAAATAGATATATTTGAAAAAGTATTAGCAAACTATTACGGTAAACAATTATTTAATAACGGATGGTTTGCATCTTTGCCTAAAATTCCTGTTTGGCATCTTTTGTTAAAACATATTAAACGTGTCAATCTAGAACGCGAATGGTATGAAACAAATATTTCTTATATTTTCAGAACAACTGGTCCTAAAATATTTTCAGAAGTATTATCATCATATATTGAACAAGAACAACGTGTTTATATATTAAAATCGTCTGAAATAGATCCAATAAAATGGTGTGATTATACAGTACCATCCCAAATAAATTACAATGATTATCCTAATTCATACAGTATACATCATTATGGAAGCAAACGCATCAATGGTAAATCATGGCAATCTAATATTGAAATTATAGCAGGTATTACCCTTGGATATATAAAAAAACTTTGGATTTTTATAGTACTGCTAATAGGATTATTCTTTTTAGATCATGCATATCCCCTTTTCTAATTCTGGTATTTTACGCTCTTCAAGTACCATATTCCAAAAAGTTTCAAGTAATGGAAGTTTTTCTGCAAACCAATTTTTATCTCTTTTTACTTCATTACAATTCATACGCAATAAAGACCAAAATATTACATCAGTTATTATGCAATTATTTTCAATAAGGTCTTGCACATTATTATTTTTCCATGCCATAACAGAGTCAATATTGTCATGAAATCCTAATGGCATGTACAAATAGTCTAGTTCTGCTATTTCGTCTTTCAAAAATTCTATGATTATTCCTTTTTCATTAGTTGTATCCAATACAATAAATTCTTCATAAGTATGAGTTATAAAATTACATTCAAAAAAGTGAGTTATATCAAGATTCAAAACTTCCATTTGCAACTGCATTTGCTCATAATATAAACGACTTATATGTCCATCTACAATACGTGACGTAGGGCATTTAATTTCAATATTTATTAATCCGTCTGTAACACCGTCTGTTGAAGCACCAATAAATGAATAAATTGGATGTTTTATTAATCCAAAATCATGTGTTATTGTATTTGTTCGATAAGAATAAACCATATTTGCTAATGGTTCGTATAATTCGCCGTATGTTGTGTATACATTTTTAATATTTTTAGAGTATTTACCGTAATGCGCTTTTTCCATAATCATGCTTTGAAGTGTTTTTGATTTGTAGTTGTTTGTTATTTTTGCAACAACACTTGCTGTTATACACTCATAACGTGCATTAAGCCATTCTTTTGATTTTTGTTGCGTCATTGACCTATTATAAAACTCTTGAATACGACTATCGCAAAATTCTTTTTCTTTTATGTACTTGTCATCGACTACTGGTATCCCATTTACAAATTTTTTATCACAAACAGAACAAATTCGTGAATCTACTAACATTTTAAAAACACATTTATGACTAAATACATTAGGAGAAGAAACGGCTTTCAAAGGTTCAACTTTCAAAGGTTCAACTTTCAAACTATGAGCTTTCAAAGGTTCAACTTTCAAAGGTTCAACTTTCAAAGGTTCAACTTTCAAACTATGAGCTTTCAAAATAGTTTCTAAAGTTACAGTTGGAACACTGCGTTTTATAATCATTGTAAATTTCTTACAAGTTTTACAAGTTTTACAAGTTTTACAAGTTTTACGGTCTTTGCTCATCATACAGTTATAAAATTTATATTTAAAAGCGGTTTATACTGGTTAAAATAAAAAAATATATTTTAAGTATCATGGAAGACAGCTATGAAATTATAAACAATAGATTTAAAATATTTAAGAAATGGTTTATTGGTAGCGGAGGATTTAGTCGTGTATTTATGGGTTATGACACAGAACAAAGCAAATACGTAATAATAAAAGTATACAACACGCAAAAAACACTGAAAAACGAAATAGAAATGCTAGAATATTTACAATGTACTGGGATAGTACCTCAAATTTATGCTAATGGTAAATTTAATAATACTAAAAATTTTGTTATAATGGAAAATTTAGGAATTAGTTTACACAAAATAATTCAAAAAAATAATAAAAATGAAAAGTTAGGTCTTGGTCCTTGTTTGTATTTTATGTACGAGCTAATACACTGCAATAAAAAAATTCATAACTTGGGAATAATACATAGGGATGTTAAACCATCAAATGTTGTTATACACGACAAATCTATTTACCTTATAGATTTTGGATTAGCAATACGTAAAGAACATGCGGAAAATGTTAAAACTGTTGGAACTAATCACTATATGAGTATAAATTCACATAATATAGAACCAAAAAATTATGACGAATACGACGACATAGAAAGCTGTTTTTATACGCTTATTTATTTATTAAAAGGTAGACTACCATGGACAAATCAAAAAGACAAAGAAATAGAAAACTCAAAAAAACATTTAAAAACAAAAATGACTAAATTTTCAAAACTTATACAACAAATAATGCAGTTGTGTTTTAATAAAAACGACAAAGATATACATACTAATATAATGAAAATAATAGAAGATTATTTATTAAACAGAAATAGTTCTATTCAAAATGAAAAAGAAAAATTTTTTCTTTTCGTTGATGCGGTAAATTCATATTAAAATAAAAATACTAAGAGTAACCAAGTATAATATTTTAAATATGGAAATAATTAATCGCCCGAAAGAAGTAACAAGAAACAAACTTCTTGTTATAAAAAGCAAAGAAGACGAGCTAATGGATACGCTTGTAAATTTTTTTAAACTAGAAAGCAATTTAGACGTAATGATACCTATTTTAAAAGGTGAAACAAAAATTTCACTGCGTTTAATAGATTACTTTGTAACAAATTATTCGAAATTTAATAATACAAAATATGAAATACGACGCGTTAGAAATGGTAAAATGATATCAAATTTATTTTTCGTTCATACTTACTATAAAGCGCAACTTAAATCATATAGTAAAAAATTATTTGACCCATTTTGTAGACGTTCGCGTATATGGTTAGAATACGATAACAACAAATCTATTCATACTACTATAGGACAGCTAAACTTTTTTAGATGGGCAATTGAAAATCACATAATAGAGTACATAGAAAAAAATTATGACAATATAACTGCACAAATGAATGAAAAATCAAATGTTAATGTATCTGCATCAAAACTTATTTCAGGTCACAAGTGTATAATAACCTTAACATTTGATTAATCATTATTCCGCATTTTAATTTGCTCTTCTACAACAGCGTTTAGAACAGCATGATTTATATTTTTTCTTTCCATATACGAGTTCAATGCTCTTGTATCCTTTGGAAAACATAATCCTCCGAATGACAATTTGCCATCACTACCAGGAACCTTAGTATGCATTGGATTTATCCAACCATTCATAATACATAATTCAATAACTTTATTGTACGATGCGTGATTATTAGTTAGTTCATAAATTTCATTAAAAAATTGTATTTTTGTAGCATAAAAGCAATTGCAAGTTAGTTTCATAATTTCAGATTCAGTTGAAGAACAAATCGATATATCTGATTCTGGAAACATAGCTCGATAAAAATCATACAATTTTTTAATATCTACTTGGTTTACCATTGTAGATTTACCAAGTATAATATGATGTTGGTTTTCAAAATCTTCACGAGCAGTTGATGCAGTTAAGAATTCTGGATTATGAATTAAAGGCAAATTGTACAAAGATGATAACTTTTCGCTTGTATTTGGTAAAATCGTACTTTTTATTACAATAATTCCAGTATATTTAATACTATTCAAATACTTGCAAGTACTATGCAAGCTTTCAAGGTCATAATCTTTTGTTTTTTCATTATAAAGAGTAGGGAGGCATAAAAAAATAATTTCTGAATTTTTTACTGTATTTTCTAGTGTTCCAATATTTTTATATTTATCATAAATTAATATTCTATGACCCTTTTCCTTGAAGCAATCAGACAAAGCACCGCCAACAAAACCGAAACCTATTACACCTATATGCATATTAAACTATGTATATAAATAAAAATAATAAAAAAGACGCATTACTTAGTTAGTGCAGCTGCAACAGGAATAATTCCAGTCAAAACTGTAGGAATAACAGTGTTATCGCTCAATGGATTAAACATGGGAGATTTTTCAATGTTTGCTAATGTTACCTTATTAAGTTCTGCCAAATTTACACCTTTGGCATGAAAAAGACCGACGTAGTTACTAGAACCACCACCATTTTGGTCCTTAGAGCTTTCAAATGGAGCACATGAACAAGTCGACAAAGATGACATTATAATATAACCTAACAAATTATTTATTTCTTTATTTTCGATAATCTATTAATAAATAATTTCATGCTTCGTTCGCTAGATACAGGATATTTAGTAATAAGATTTTTTAATACAATATCACTATTGGAGCTTATAAAATCCGGTACATTAATAGACATATTTTTATTTAACTTGGTAATATAACTTGCATTATCAACAATAACAGTATTTTTTTCGTTTAAACACCTATACTTATTAAATAGTTTTTCAAGTGGTTTATTTTGATAACCCTGGCTATCTTTTACACAGTCACGTCTGCTATAAAAAAATAATAATTTATTGAATTGTTGTGGTGTAAGTATATAGTTTAATATTTTTGTTGCATATTTTCTATCTGCTGCAGTCCATATTGCAACGTGGTCAAAATTCTTAAATGCGCTTTCTAAAAATTCTTTTAAATATGGTCTAAATTTAACACAATAATATTGCTTATCTAATTTAAAACATTTGTCGTAACTAGACGGCTTAATTTTAGACAAATCTTCCAAACTTTTTTCAGTCGAATGTATTAATGTTTCATCTATATCCAGTACTATACAACTATGAAACTTTTTGAACATTATATTATATGGTTACATAATATACTTAAAAATTTATTCCTTCAAAAAATGAGGTGAAATATAGCGTTGCAAATTAAAATAGGTCAACTTGATATCAGGTTCGCCAGTACGCTTGTTAACTTGATGTTCAAAAGCAGCTGGAAGATTCAAAAGCTTTTGCAATTCTTTGTCCTTAGTGTACAAAATAGTACGCTTGTCATTTTCGTCTTGCAAATTGTTAGACTTAATCTTTTCGTGAATCATCTTAACTGCTTCAGTACGAGAAAGCTTATCAGAGGAAACACCTAGGTACTTAGCAAGCTGAGGGGTAATCTTGGTAGGAGCAGCAAATCCAGCATTTTGGGTTCTAGGTCTTTTTTGAACCTTCTTTACATTCTTGTTTTCCTTTAGTTCCTTTTCATGCATGGTCTTCATCGCACGGACGTTCTTGATAGCATCTTTGGTATCCAGAACAATTCTTTGCATTGATGCTACTAGTTCGGCATTAATCATAGCATATGTAATAACATCTTCAGCGGGGACGGGGGCGGGGACGGGAACGGCGACAGGGACAGGAGTAGGTTCAGGAACAGGGACAGGGGTAGGGGCAGCTACAGTTTCTTTCTTTTTAGAAGCAGCAGTAGTCGTAGTCGTAGTCTTTTTTCCGGTGGATGTATTAGCGCGTGCCATTTGTATACACTTGTTTAAGTTATTTTTAACGGTATTTTTACGCATAAATTTTTAAATTTATAGACTGCGTAAAAACTGCAAATAAATAAAAATTTAAAAATATAATTATGGAAAATTGGAATAAGCTTAGGACGCTATGGTTTAATAAACAAGAATGCCATCGTCTTGTTAAAGACGATATTTTAATATTTTTAGACTTAGAAACAACAGGTATTCCTCTTAAGTACAATAGTAAAAAATTTTTTTATTTTGAAAATGCACGAGTTATAGAAATAGCATATTGTATAACTAATTTAAAAGGTAAAGTGTTATGCTCCAATAGTTATTTAATAAAAGGAAATAATATTACAAATTCACATGTACATGGTATAACAAATTCAATGGTATTAATGAATGGAATAAACAGCATTACCGGACTTGAAGAGCTAATAAAAGATATTAATGAATATAATGTAACTACATTAGTATGTCATAACATTAATTTTGATTTTAATGTTTTATGTTCCGAATTTTACAGGCATAATATGCTGCTTAATGCTAAGAGATTTGAAAATCTTAAACAGGTATGCACTATGGAAAATGCTGGTTATTTACTTAAACTAAATAAATATATAAAGCTTATAGACTTATATAACAGTCTTTTTGACGAAAAGAAAATTCAAACACATAGAGCAATGGATGATGTGCGTATGTGCATGAAATGTTTTTTCGTTTTAAAAAATAAATATGGAAATAGACAGCATAATAAATAAATTTAAACAAGACTACAGTCATATAGGAATACACAAAAATATAGACAAAGTAATTGAAAGCAATGAAATATATATACAACGTGATTCAAAAATTATTTATATTCAAACAGCAAATAAATTAATTGTAGGTTTAAAATTTTAAAAACTTAAGTTTATAAAGTGTATAAACTGGATAAACTGGATAAATGTTAGACAAATTATGGTCACAGCTGTTAGACGAGTTTAGTAAAAAGAAAAGCAAAACAATGATTGTTGAAACTATTTTAAAGCCGTTTGGTATGTATATTTTTCAACTGTCGTTACCATATTTAATAATAATTGTATTTCTTTTATTGATTAATGCGGTTATAGTTGGAATAACATTGTTCAAAATATCTGAACTGTGAGTTATCGTCTATATAATTTGAAAAAACAATAGATAATATATCATTTAGTGATTTGACTATATCGTCATGGTTAGATGACAATTGAACTTTATAAACACGTATATTAAACAGTGGATCATTCAATACGTTTTCAATAAAAGACGTTTCGTCGTCATACAACAGTATTACAACACTAGGTAAACAATTTTTACTATTAAATATATGCTTATATATAGCATAGTCTTTTTGGTTATATTTTTTATTATTTATCATATATTGTGGAAACAGTACAATATTTGAAAAAACATTAATATACACTTTATCACTTATTGACCACAGTGTCCTAATATAATTTAGAAGCTCTGTAAGACTAGGACTGTGTATATTAAAAAATATTGTATCGACAATATGGTTATCTAAAGAATTATTTTCTTTTTGTATTAATTCTAGTAACAGCTCGGGATTCGATGTTTCAATAGAAATTCGCATTTATAATATGTAACACATTATTTAGAATAATTTTCTTCAATAAATGTATATGAATGTCCCTATGTATTTGCTGTTAGGCCTACTAGGCACTGGCGTCTATATGAAAAATCGAAATGTTAAACTAGAAGGATTTAAGACTAATACCAATAATCAGGTTAAGCAATCCAATGGTAAAAATATTTACGAGTCTACAGAATTTAATAATGTTACAAACGAAGAACAAATACGAGTAACTAAAAGATGGGACGAAGCGTATGATACTATTAATACAAACATAGTACCTTTTTATTATAACACGCTTAAAGAAGACGCCGACATAAAGAAGATCCAAAATCCTAAGTATGATACTAAGTTAGCTACTAGCTTAAAAACTATACCGGATCAATTTAAAGAACTTGTAAAATCAAGCACAAGTTCTGAAAGCAATAATAATGGAATTATAAATCCTTATAATAGTTCCCTTGAAAGTGATACTTGGAATAGTATGATTCCTGATAGCGGAAAGGATCTAAAGCATGCAAACATGGTTCCATTTTTTGGTAGTCGTGTTACTCAAAATATGGATGCTTCTACTAATTTTAGACAGCTTGAAAATTTTACTGGTCAAAAGCCTTTGAACCAAGCACATAAGAAAGAAATAGAGCCACTTTTTAAGCCAACGTCAGGATTTACCAATATTAATGGAACGTACACTGAAGAACGAGATATGTCTCGATATATTCCTAATAATATTGGTAAAAAAAACAACGAACTTCCCTTTGAAAAGGAATATGTAGGTCGTGGATTGAATGACGGATTTACTTCTAAACCATCCGGTGGTTTCCATAATACTCTTCGTGTTTTGCCTAAAAAAACAGACGATATGCTTGTTAATCCTAAATTTGAAAATGAAGCTCGCATTAATACTGGTAAAGGTGAAACACAAAAACGGACAATGGAAATGGAAGTACACAAAAATAGACCAGAACTTATTGTAAACAACGAACAAGGTGAACGTAATTTTACTACTGTAGGTAGTCAAAGAGAATCTATTGCAGTACCAGAATACATATTACGTGATACTAGCAAAAAGAACAACAAAGCTATGTCTGGTTGTGCTCAGCCAGGTGCACATAAAAAACATACAAATGAAAAATTATTACCAAAGAGTAAGAAGTCTTCAAAACAAAATTTCAAAAATACTGCTTTCCGTAACCTTGGAACTTCTGATAACAAAAAATCAAACGACTACGGAAGAAGTGGATTATCTATGAAACCCAATGAACGTATGACCACTGGAACTAAAAAGTTTAGCACGTTTATTAAAGGTAATAAAGAATCTGGAAAAATTTACAATCTTGATAAAGCAAAAAGCACTAAAAAAGAACAATATTCCAAAGCACATCGTGCTTTTGGTAATGCAGCTTCTAATAAACATAAAGGAAAAGTCTATAATGTAAACGAAAAAGCTAAAGGAACTATTCGTCAACAAACAGAAAAGAATAAATACAAGGGTGTTTCTAGCGCCATAGACAAAAAGCCTCGTTCTTACAAAGACGCTTATGCTATGGAACAAAACTACGACAAAGAAATTATTACCAAAATGCCAACTCGAAGTGGTTCCGGTGTTAAAGTTACAAATAATAATGTAAATATGGAAACAAAGAAGCTTGATTATGACAGAGTTAATAGTCGTGCTTTTGCAAAAGATAGTGCTTCTGGTAATGTTTTTAATCCAGAAAATATTTCAAAAGATACAATAACTTCATATAAGAATAATCTTTCAAATGAATACCAACAAAACCTCATAGATCCGAGCATTTTGAATGCGTATCACTCGAATCCGTTGACTCAGAGTCTTCGATCTTATTATTAGGAAACATTTCTAGTAATTTAGTTTCGTTGTAGTCATTAAAAAGCTGTCGCATATATGCAGTTTTAAATTTGTTCATATTTTTATGCTTATGAACAGTTATATTTTTCCAGTTTCTTTCGGGAAACTTTTCTTTTATACAGCGAATAATGGATATTAAATACATATCAACAATATTTTGCATTTGGGCGTCGTTTACATTATGCCCGTTGTTAAGAAGAAATTTTATTGTATTTGTATAGCATAATAACAAGGCATCTATTTCACTTTTTTCATTTGTAGTATTACATATTACTGCTACTTTATTTAACAGACATGCAATTGTATTACTAAATAGTTCTTGGTTAGTTATAACTGGAATAACGTAGTTATTTTCTAAAATATTTAAATATTGTAAGTCATATATTCTTTTTATATCGCCTTGTATTATTCGTTCGCGTACTTGTCGTATTATTTCATTACCTGGTAATTGCAGTTTAATATTTTTATTTTTTAAATATACTAAATATTGTCTATTGCATACAAATACAAGTTCTGTTATTTTATCTTGGTCTGCATTTGGTAACTGAAACAGAATAGCTTTATTATACAGCAAAAATTTTACTACTTTTTCATAATCCATAGACAACATACACTTATAAATTAGTGGATAATACATTCCATGAACATTTTGGACTGGTAACTGTGAGTTTACATCTATTTTATATTTTTTTATGAAAGATATAATAGCGTCACATCGCGGCTTTTTTTCATGTATTAAATACGACAATGCTTTTAATTTTAGATAATTTTTTTGAAATACATAATGTTCATCTCGTTGTATTTCACCTTTTGTAAGCATAATATTTTATTTTATATAGTACAATTCTTTAAAACGTTCTTAAAATAAACATAGTCAAATTTAAAAGATATGATACGAATTATATTTTTTGTCATAAATTTCTTTGTGAAAATTTTCAATCGTTTTTTATTAAGTAGTATTCATGTTGATTTTAGCGATTTGCGAGAAGAAGTAGTTAATGAAGAAATAATTACGGACAAAAAGGAAGTAGTTAATGAAGTAGAAGTAGTTAATGAAGAATTAGTTACGGACAAGGAGGAGGAAGTTACGGACAATGAAGAAATAGTTAATGAAGAAGTAATTACGGACAAAGAAGAATTAGTTACGGACAAGGAGGAGGAAGAAGTAGTTACGGACAAAAAGGAAATAATTAAGGAAGAAGAATTAGTTACGGACAAGGAGGAGGAAGTTACGGACAAAAAGGAAGAAGAAGTAGTTAATATTACAATAAATCCTCTTAAATCAATATGGTTATACTGGTACCATGACAATAATTTTAAAGAATCTTACACTATTGATGAATTTAGTTTGTTATACCGAATAGTTACTGTGGAAAAATATTTAAATATATATAATTATTTACCGGATATACGTTATGGACATTACTATTTAATGAAACAAGGAATCGTACCACTATTAAACTCATATGAAAATGTAAATGGCTTTACTGTTGATTTAAAATTTCCATTGATTGACACAGAAAACATGGAACATTTAAAAGAAGTTTTTTACATATGGTACACAATTTCAAAATTAGCAGTAGAAGAACGGTTATTTAAAAATAAAACACATTCAAAATACGTAAATGGTGTATCCATAAGCTGTTTTTACAAAAAGTCAAAATTTAAATTTAAAATAAGTATATGGCTTCGCAATAAAAAACATAAACACCCAAAATATTTTTCACCAATAAATTTCACCACGAAATTTTTCTCTCATGTAATTGAATATGAAAATTGTGATTTTATTGATAATCAAAATAAGTTAAAATATATTTAAAATATATATGCCAGCATTACTTTCTGAAGTATTTAAACATAATAATTATAGCTTATACAATGGCACAATACAAAAGCAAGAAAATAAATGTGACGAAATAATAAAACATTTTGAAAATTGCAAGGATTGTCAACAGCGTGTTATTAAATTATTGCAAGAAAAAGACAATTTAAAGACACAACTAGACGAATTAAAGCAAGAAAATTTAAATTTAAGTGAACGAATAAATCAAATTGCAGGTTCAAAGAACTTTTTATTAAATATTATTCCAGAAGATAGCAATCCCATTGTAGTAGCAATAATTGCATTAATAATAGTAGATCTATTAACAAAATTTTTTAAAAACTAGTTATTTCACTTGTATAAATGTGAAATTTTAAAATTTATTTTTTTTTAATTGTTTCTCTCGTTTCTCTTTAATTTTCTCTTGTTTCTCTCTAAATTTCTCTTTAAATATTGTTATTTGTTCTTCTAAATCATATTCGTCTGGTAATTTCATTTTAATATTTTCTCTTTCTCCATTATCTAATTTTCTATCATAAACAAGATGAGTTTTTGCTTTATTAATAGTATAATAAGTTGGCAATTCTCTCTCTTTTTTTTCATAAGTATCATTATCTAAATCTTCTACAATTTGATTTGCTTGTTTAAGTTTATCTAATATAGAAATTTTACCTGATTTTGAACTAGTCAAAGGTTTATCTAATTTTGGGTGTTTTTCTACTTTAAAGAATTCTCTCCATAAATCTTTCTTTTTATCCAAACATTCTTTGTAATAAACTACATATTTTTTTAGCATATCTTGGGTAATACCTTTGGGTAAATCTCTAGCATTATGTTTGCGTTCTCTCTTTGTTCCTTCTTTAATTCCTTTAGAATTTTCTCTTTGTTCCTTTCTTGTTGCAATTCTTAAATTATTAAAACAATTATTTAAAGGATTTTGGTCAATATGGTCTACACTAATTTCTTTTGTTCCTCTTCCATTGCCATAACAATCTGTTATTACTTGATGTATATATAATTTATTATTTCCTTGAATATAACCATTTTCTAGATAAGACCAAATAATAGGTATTTCATAATTATTTTTTTTTTCAAATTCTCTAATTATTTTATAAGAATGATGACATAATATACACATAATATTTCTATTACAAAGCATTAAATATTTTTCCTCATTTTTTTCATTTAAAATTTTACATACTGGATTTTTATATTGTCCAGAATATCTTCCTTCTTTTACTCTTGTTCCATTATAAATATGTTCAATTACATTAAATTCTTTTACTAATTCTTTAAAAGATTTATTTTCAATTATAATATTATTATCTCTAATATCATATTTATTTCCATTAAGAAAATTCAAATTATAATTTTCTGTTTTTAATCCATATGCAAATTCTAAAAAATCAATATATTTATTATTTATTTTATAAGATGGATAATCATCATTAATATTATGAATTCTAAAATATCTGTCAAAATTTAATATTTTATAAAATAATTCACTATTTAATATATATATTCTATCTCCATATATAATCTTACATTCTTTAAGCGTATCATCTATATCATATATAGGTTTTATTTGCTTCATGATATTCATATTATTATAGTTTATAATATGAATATGTCTTTAAATCAATTTTTAATTATATTATTTTTTTGTTAGTTGAAATTAATTACTGTACGCGAGCCCGCCCATACCCGACATAATACGGAATACGTTGTAGTTGACACCATAGACGCGGACCTTGCAGGCAGTGACACCAGTAGACATGGTCAAGTTCAAAGTAGCGTTATCAATACGGGAGAAGTTAGCAGATCCAGAGGGCTGATGATCTTCGGGCTTCAAAGCAAAGCAGTAGACATTGATACCGGGAGATTCAGGGATGTTGGTATGATGCTGATAGCTCTGGACCAAGTTGAAGTAGGTACCGGTGCGTTCAGCAAAACGGTCCTGACCATTCAATTGCAACTTAGCAGTGGCAACAGTGTTCAAAGCACGGGTAGCACCAGAGGGATCAACACAGTTTTCGGCATCGTCAGCAACTTCGTTGGTATAGTTAGACCATTGATGAGCAGTGGCAGCATCTTCAGTCTGAGCAACCCAAACAAGTTCCTTGACAGGGTGGTTGAAGCTCAACTTGATGCGGGCAGCACCACCGTTGGTGATAGATTCTTCGCCAGTGAACTGCAATTGTTCGATCAAATATTCGTGAGAAACTTGAGCAAAGCGGCGACGTTCTTCGGTATCAAGGTAGACATAGTCAACCCACAAAGAAGCAGAAACCAAAGAAGGAGTACCAGTAATGGTGGTCGTAAGAGAAGTAGCACTAGCATCAATCCAGAGTTCATCAAACTGTTGGAATTCCAAGTTGATCTTGACTTCGTGGTATTGAAGAGCAATCAGGGGGAGAGCCAAACCAGCGTTGCGGCAGAACCAGAACTGAAGAGGAATATAAAGAGTATATTCCGAAGTAGAACCAGTAACGGGGTATTGCAAAGAAGTAGCAGCATCAGCACCTCCTTGTCCAATCATATCGTCATAACCATGACCAAGGAAATGGCGATGTCCAGCAGCGACAGTCAAATCAGCCCAGATGTTCAACCAGTCACCATAGTGGCGATCAATGCGCTGTCCTCCGACTTCAACTTCAACCTGCTTAATAAGATGATGACCAACATGATCAACCCAGCGGAAAGAACCAGTGGTGATGGCAACAGCAGGCAAAGTAGCTTGCAAGTAGACACGTCCAATCAAATCACCGCTGCGAGCAATAAGGGCAGTGACCTTGCGACCGAAGTCAGCGGAACCATTGAAGGTCTGTTCAATGGATTCACAGGCGAAGTTGGTATGGCGTCTATAGACGACCTTGAAGAAAGTAATTTGGGGGTTACCGGACAAGTAAATATCCTGGGCACCATAGGCAACGATTTGCATCAAACCACCTGACATGTTTTTTGCTTTATATAGTAGTTAAAGAAAAAAAAAATTACAAAAAACGAAATTAATTTTTAATTGTTAAAAGACGCGTGGAAGGTAAAACAGGAATTGACGATCCTAAAATTGGACTAACCTCGATTTCATTATAAATCATATAATCCCGTATATCATGAAGCATAGAAATCATCGAGACTTCATCGAGATTATCGTCTACACATTCTCCATAATGTTCTATAAATGTTTTGCACAATAAATGTGGATATTGATTTTGAACAACTCCTCGTCCTTTATGATTCTGTTCTATAGTTCGAAGAGAAAACACACATATATCACCAGAGTATTCTTGCGAATTTTCAATTTCTGTTGTCATGTCAATAGATCCACAATATTCATGTTTTGTACTCAAAAAGTTACCATCATGGCAACAATCCAATAGTGCATAGAATTTTATCCCTTCTTTAATACTCAAAAGACGGTTATCGAAAGTTTTGGCATTAATAACGCCTTTTTCTTTGTAATCGGACGGCACAATAACGTCTTCAATATCATTTTGCTTCAAATTCTTTATTAGTATACCATCTCCAGAGTACAAAAACCATAATTCTTTACAACCTTTTTCATTACCAGCTTCAATAAGACGATCGAGACCATCTAATATGTTTAATTTCTTAGGATCGGATATTTTAAGAATATCAGTTTGTTGGAATCCAAGCTTATCAATAAAAAAGTCTTCAATATTACGAGTAAAAGACTGCTTCTTTTTGTCATTTGTAGAAACTATTAAAACAGCTCTTTCTTTAGGATCAAATTCTACAACTTCTTTGGATCTTTTTTGTGCAGCTTTTTGGAGAACCTTTTCTTCCATTTTCTTTTCCTTTTCCTTTTCCTTTTTCTTTTTCTTTTCTTCCTTTTTCTTTTCTTTTTCTTCTTTTTTCTTTTCTTTTTCATTCTTTTTTTTGGATAGTTTTATATCATCCAAGGAAATAGACTTATTATTCTTTTTTAATTTACTCGACAACACATTCATTTCTTTACGCACGTTATTGAGACTTTTTTCATGTTCCTTTTGATGTTTTTTGATATCGCTATTTTCAATAACTAACTCTTTTAATCTGTTTGAACATCTCTGTAACTCATCGTCAAAGGTAACCTTTTTTTGAGTGTCCGATGTCGAGCTGCTTCTTTTTCGACTCATATAATGTATGCAGTTATTTTTTATTCATAAAAATGATTTAAAAATTATTAGCAGTAAATATGGACTTGGCATTAATCGAAGGGTTAATGGACACAATTGGTATTCAACAGTCGCGTATGAATATTAAAAATGAAACTGACTATGTTTCTATACCAGAAAATATAAGTGAAATTTTTAATATTGACAAAGAAGGTTATTATATGCATATTATTAATAATACTAAAAATGAAGACATAAATCAATGTGTTTGGAGTTTTTACCAGTGTATATTATATTTTCTTAATAAAAATTACCACTTAATGTCAGAACAAAGCAAAGAACAAAATTATGAATCTTTTCTTATTAAATTTAAGCAAGAAATAGAAAAAATGTTTTATATTATACACGATAAAATGGAGTTAAATGTACAAGATATAAATGATTCTAATCTGTTGAACATTTTAAGTAAGTACATTGATTATAAAATTGTTATACTGAATCCTAGTGAGAAATCCATTAAAATATATCCAGATACACTAAATAAGAGCAAAAAAATAGTTCTTTTAAAAGTAAACGAAAATATTTTTTATCCAATTTTTGATAAGCGTTTTCAAGGTTATGAATTTATAAATGAATCTTCCTATGGTCCTGCTAGTCTTGCAAGTCCTGCTAGTCTTGCAAGTCCTGCTAGTCTTAATGAAAAAACTCTTATTTCAATGCCAAAACCAGAATTACTAGAAATTGCATTTAAGTATAATATTGACACTACAAAACAAGGTAAAACAAAAACAATTACAAAAACTAAAAATGAAATTATTGCAGATATTTTAAAACATGTTTGTAAAAAATGATTATTTTGTAAGATTATACTATATAGGTACTAATGGAACAAGAATCCTTTTTTACGTACTTGAAGCAGTCTTTGGAAGAGTTGTTTAACAATTGTCGAATACAAATGACATCTAGTGATGACAGAATTATCAATGAGCTAGAATTTCGATGTCGTAACAAACGGTTTGGAAACAGTTACATAGAATTTCAAAACATTATTGATTATTGTAGACACAGAGGGTTTGAAGAATTTCAAAAATGTAGCCTTGATATACAGTTTAATGATGTTAATATTGTTTCTGAAAATTCAGATAAAATTGCGAATACTAGAATAAGTATTCCAATTAATTCCAATAACGATAATTTTAAATCATACTGTGTTTCTGATAATGTCGATGGATTAAAAGATGTTTCTTATGAAGTAAAAAGAAGAATAGCAAATGTCGATTTTAAAGATTTATCTTTTATACGTTTGTCTGCATCCAAAGAAACTGTTATGATACCTAGTGAAAACTTATTACCTAATAATGTTAAATTAAGTGAAATAAACAGTTTTATTAAGTCTTCTAGTACAGTGAAATTTTACAGACTTAAAAAGCGATACAGTTTCAAGGTAGTATTACCAAATGCTACATTATTAAGAATTGATTGTACCTCTGTACAGGAAAATAAAGGTACAAGTTTTAAAAATTCTAAATTAAAAGAAAGTGACATTGTTTATGAAATTGAATTAGAATATATTGGTAACATAGACATTGATAATATTAATTTTTTACTATCAAACACTGAATTATCAACTATTCTTTATGACATAGCACGTGTTTATCGTGATGACAAATATCTTATTGTTAATGATAAGCTATATAAAAACGTAATTTCATCGTATATAAATATTTTTTACCGAGGAAAAGACTTACAAGACGTAATAAATAATCCATTTAAATATTTCATAGGCACTGATATAACTGTTATTGATCGGTCACATGTGTTATTGAAATCAAACAAAACACATTTGGTAAACAAAAAGTATTCGGTGTCTTTGAAAGCAGATGGACAACGTTATTTGTTGTTTATTATTGGTGGTGATACCAACTTGTATTTAATTAATAATAAATTGCAAGTTAAAGTTATTGGAAAATTACAATTACAACTGCCTAATAGCTCTTATTATTTGTTCGATGGTGAATTAATAAAGACTAAAGCATTTAATAAATCAACGTTTATGGTGTTTGATACAATATATTACGATAAAAATGATACACGTAAATCCGTGTTTGATGAAAGAAAAAAGTTTTTTGAAAAAATAGAAAAAAAATTTAAAACTGACGGTGTTGATTTAAAAGAAATAAATTATGTTAAACTCGATAATATGGAGTCTTTTAAACTATTTTTAGATAAAAATACAAAAATCATAGACTATGAAACAGATGGTTATATTTTTACCCCAACTGGACAATACCCTAGTAGTATGAAAGATAAAGATAATTTAAGATTAAAATGGAAACCTGTTAGTATGCAATCGATTGATTTTAAATTAATATTTAAAAAAAATAAAAATAAATATGAAATACGCGAAACATTAAAAGATACCTACGACGAGCATAATAACCTTGTTGAAAGAAAAAAAATAAGAATGATACGAGCTACTCTCATGTGCTTAAAACGCAAAAATGAACTCGAATACAAATACGTTGAATTTGAGCCACACAAAAGTATTAACATCGGATATATTGATTTACCTGTTAGTCAAAATGACAAGCCGTATTTTAATAAAAAGATTATTCAAGACGGTTCAATAGCAGAATGTATATTTGTTGAAAATATTTGGAAAATATTACGTATAAGACACGATAAAATACATCCAAATGGAATTGGTACCGCTAATTCAAATTGGAACTTAATTTCGGATCCTATTAATGAAAGCGACCTAGAACTCGGTATTTCTGATAAAAAAAATGAATTTGTTATTGAAGAACCAGTAACACTTATTGAAGACATAGAAATAAACGAATTACCATTACCATTAAAACAAAAAAAGAAATTTACAATGAAAAAAATAAATGAAATAGAAGAAAAAGAAGAAGTATTAGCTATTAAACGGTTTAGTTTTAAAAAGAAACAACAAGACAATATTCCTAATGTTGGTCCACTTGGTCCACTTGGTCCGCTTGGTCCTCTTGGTCAATCGGGTCCACTTGGTCCGCTTGATCCGCTTAAAAGTAATAATTACACTATACCTAAAGGTATTCCAAAAGTTTTAGAACCTACTAGTCTCGAAGGTTATATGCTTAGTCTTATAAACCCAGAAGAAAAAATAGAAAACATTAGTTACGAAACCATGAAAGAAAAACTAATAATAAGTAATTACGTTAAACCATATGTTTTTAAACAATATAACACATATATAAAAGATGTTTTTAACCAGCTAAAATCGTAATGTAAAATTATTTTATACTTTATAAAGTATAATAATGTCGTCTTTTGAAAATATTCAAACCACATTTAATAATGCACTGAATAAAATTGAAAATGGATTACAATTAATGTTTACCGATACAAAAGAAAAATTTGATCAAAATAAACCCAAAAATAATATTTTTAATTACGTAAACAGTATAAATAACGACGAGTTATTTATTTATTTACTTTTAATAGCAGCAATAGTGTTTATAAGTAGTACAGTTGCAATTAATAGTTCTGTTATAATAGGATTAATAGCAGCATTTATAGTAATTTATTTTTTGAGAGAGCGTAAAATAGCGTTAGGAGATAATTTTGAAATGGAACACGAAAACAAACTTGAACACGATATATTTTCAACAGCAAAAAATATGCACATTGATGCTTCAATTATAGATTTGCTTTTTAGCATAAAAGAATACAAAAATTATAATCCAGAAGTATTTGTGCTATTAACAAAACATATTGATAATTTACTTCGCATTGAATCAGATCTTGAAAAAGGAACAATGTATCCGTATCATATGTTTGATATAGCAAAAACATTTCATAAAAAGACGTTAAACGCTGTTCATTCTATGATCCATAGTATTCCTTATAGTAGAAATAGTGATAAAAAGCATACTAAAATATTAGAAGAATTTAATATATTATTAGCAAAACATATGTCTAAAATAAAATATTTAGCAGATAAAATAGATGCAACTACACCAATAAATACAGCAAGCAGACCAAAGTACGATGATAAAGTATCGGGTCAAGACTCTATATACGAGCAAAATTATGAATTTTTTAACTAGTTAATTCTTTTTCAAACTTTTTAATATCTAATTGTGGTAATAGTGGTTCACATTCCCATAATAATTTTTTATTAATCGTGCATAATTCAAAGTTATGAGGATAATATTTAGAATATTTTATCATAATCGATCGAAGCTTTTCTGGTAACAACATTATACTTTTTGGTGGCATAATATACAATAACTGCACATCAACACTTAGCGGTGTTGTTTCTTTAAGAATAAAATTAGGGTTTAATGTATTGTCTTTTAAATGTTTTAATAAATCTGACATACATGGAACGTACTTGGAAGTATAATGCCAACGCCAATCAATGCATTTATCTGTGTAATAACATAGAGACCAAGCCATACCATTACAATAATCTTGACAACCTTCAAGTATATCAATTTCTTTGCAATGTAGTTCTTTTAAATACCGCGTTTTCCAGCCATTTGTACCAAATCGAACTTTGTCTTCATATTTATGCTCTATGTAATTATAATTTTCTATTTCTTCTTTGTAATTTGAAGGAATTTTTTCTTTGTAATTTTTAATTCTTGAAATACGTTTGTTTGTTATTTTTGAAAATTGTTCATTTTCTTTTTCAGAAATCATTTCAATAATTTGCAAAAAATTTTCATAAACAATTTTATTTTTATTTATAATATTTGCAAAACTTTTTGACTGTCTTAATTGTTTATAACACTCTAGTACTATTTCTAATGCACCTTCTCTTATTAGCATTGACGGTATATGTGGTAAAAAATCATTACCGTGCAAAAAACATAAATATGCATAATCAATAATAGTTTTTTGAACATAATGCGAAGAAATTACTTGTGTTTTTTCATTATCGGAAACTAAATTATTATGCAAATAAATTCGCATTTCCGGAATTTTTACAAAATAATATGGACAACCATTTTCCGGATTTTTTTCAAAAAATGTGCTTTCTCGAAACAACATACAATTTTTTTTGTAATTTAGTAAGCATAAAAATATTAAATCTGCATCAAGTCCATAAACAACTGCATTTTCAGTGTTGTTGCTTCGTAAATGTTCCATTATCTTGTGTTCTCCTTCTCCTGGTTGCGAAGAAGGATTAACAATAACTTCACAATTTGGCATGGTATAATCCAAGTTGTCTATGGACTGCATAAATTGTGTCCCTGGACTTATCATATTAAAATCATTTGTTTCAATAGGCATATTGTATTTTTCTTGCAATTCGTTGTGTATAATTCGGTCAGCTGCACTGCGATAACGACGCTTTCGTTGTTGGTCCATTTTGGATAATGGAACAACTCCATCAATAGCAATATATATTAATTTTTTTGGCTTAATATAGTTTACGATTTCATGATAATAATCAAGCACGCTTTGAAACATTTCTTGTTGTGACATATTTATACGCTTTTTACACGCTGGATGAATAAGACAATTGAAATCTAGATACAAAACATTACAATCATACATGTATTTTGTTGTTATTAGTTCGTTTTTGTGTTCTCGGTATAACCAAGCAAAATAACTCGGTACACCCATTTGTTACAAAAAATAATTGCAATCATTTTTCACATTAAAATTGGCAATTATTTTTTGACAACTTTTTTCTTCTTCTTTAAATTTTTTAAATCGCACATTTCTAGTGTCATTTTCCCAATGGTGATTTGTAACTGCAAACAACTGTATTGATTTAGATAAAACTTGTATTTGCATTATTTCTGGGTAATTTGCTATTTTATCGTGCGAATAATAATAAATATTTTTTTCATTTTCAATAGGTGTTATAAGGCTCATAAATACTGCAAGTGATTTATTATTGCATTTAAAAGGAAAAAGCCTGTTGTCTTTTTCAATATGAATGTAAATACCGTTAGATAAATGATAACAAGATTTTTCATTTATTTTACTTCGTCGTGCGTATAAAATTTTTTTAAAAATTAAATTGGCATCTTTGTTTATCATGTCGTCGTCATCAATACGTGTAGTACATAAAAATTTTTTAGTCTTGTAATCTACATAAGGCATTATCCAATCATTACTTTCAAAAGTGTCTTTTTTATTCCATGTATGTAAAGTAATAAAATTATAATCTTTTGTTAAATCTGTAAGACGTGTTTTCCAGTTAATTGGTAAGTTTTCATCAATAATTATTATTATTTTGTAATCTATTAAAGATTGTTGTAATAAAGAGGGTAAACAAAAAGTTTCAAACAATTTAAACCTGTATTCAAGACGTTCATTACACAATAACGAATTTATTTTTTTTAAAAACTCATCACGATTCAAAATAACCGAAAATCGGATTATAACAAGATGTTCTACCATAGAAAGAAACACTTTTTCGTCATTTGTAATAGATTGTTCTTTTAATTCGTAATAGTATCTCATTTATAGTAGTAGCTATTTTTAAAAAGACTATAAAAAGCACAATATGCAAATATTGGTTAAATCTGCTTCAAAATTAAATAACGAAGAACTTAACTGGATAAATTCTGTTGTTTCTGAAAATTTTAATAAACCTCTGTTAAATCAAGATCTTTTAAATTCTCTAAAATATACAAAGTCGCTGTGGTTTATATGCTTTATAAAAAATAAAAAAATGGGATTGGCTTCTTTGAGAGACATAGAAGAAGATAACCTGACAAATATTTGTATATTACCGGAATATAGAAACAACGGGTATGGATCTATGTTAATAAACAATGTTATTTTATTTTACAGAGAGCATAAAAAGTCGTTAAATAATATTACTTTAACAGTAGATAAAAATGACAGTTTTCTGGTTGAATTATATACCAGAAAAGGTTTTGAAATTTACAAAACTAGTGATATACAGCATTATATGGAGTTTAAAAATAAAAAGTCATATTTCGTTTAAGTTTGTAGTTAAGAGGTATTACTTGGTTGTATTGGTTATATAGCTCACTTATTTGTTTATCTGGACTACGATATGTATTTAGTTTGTTTACTATATTTGAAAGTGGTTCATCATGCATTATATCAATAGTATATTGCTTTACAGGATCGTCTTTTTTTATTAAAATAAGTTGTAATTTATTCATAATTAATATATTTTATTTTATTTTATTTTTATGCGTAGTTATGCTGCATAAATTTCCTTTTTAAAAATATCAGGATGGAAAACACAAATTATAAAGTTTTATTGCAAATGATTTGTATTTATAATGCACTTAATGATGGTTGGACAGTAAAAAAGACTGGACCAAACAAATACGAATGCGAAAAAGAATTAAAAAAAATTAATTCCGATGTATTTATGGATCAATTTGTAAAAGAATTTTTAAAGTATATAATTTCAAAAAATAATGCTTTTACCAATCAGGACTAAATAGTTTTGCAAGTCTTTCAATACTGCATATACCCTGTTCTTTTCTTAGAGTTACATAAGACATACATAGTACCAAATCTTCTGCAATTAAAGAAACCGATTTCGAATTATCAAAATATTTTTTGAAAAAATCTATAAATTTTTTTGAAAGATTTTTTGAATCTGCATTGTAAATAATTATATCAAAAGTTTCTGGCAAAATCTTTTCTAAATTTAAAAATTTATGAACGTTAACTAACGTCACATTTATATCCTCTGTTTTAGAAATATATTGAGTAATTTCTGGTAGGTTTGGATATATATAATACGCCTTTTCATCGTATAAAAACGAAGATTTGTAAGCTACTCCACATTTAATTGATATACATAAACCAGTCTTATTTACATAAAGTCGTGCAATATTACAACTAGTAATGCATTCCTTTTCTTGGAGTTTAATAAATCCAGAACATAAAAACAAACTGTCAATGTATTCCATCATATCGTAGGTACGCGTTTCACAAGATTCACAAGATTCACGAGTTTCACAAGATTCACGAGTTTCACAAGATTCACAAGATTCACAAGTTTCAAGACACGGGATTATTTCATTTTCATAGTTATTTTCAACACAATTTTTGTATTGTTCTGGATCGTTATCGATTAAACCCTGTAGTGTTTTTATACTTATTGTATTCATTTGACACTCTAGTAATAGCAATCATTTTTTATATAGAAAAACATAATATAAAGTCTAAATGTCTTGGAATGAAAAATATACTCCAGTAACATTAGATAAAATAGTAGGAAATAAAAATGCTATTAACGAGATAACACACGTTATAAACAATAAGGAAAAAACACCGATAATGTGTTACGGTAAAACAGGTCTCGGTAAGAGTACAATAGTATCAATAATATTTAAACAACATAAATACAGTATAAAGCTAATAGATTTAAATAAAAATAAAAAAAATGTATTTGAAGTATTAACTAATTCGCTGTTTAGTAAAAATATTGAATCTTATTTTACAAAGGAGAAAAAGACAGTATATTTAATAGACAATATGGAAACTATTAAGCATGAAAAAGATCTTAATCAAATCGTTGAATTTATTTTTCAAAAAAAATTAAATGAAGACGATATTATGGTGTGTATAACAAATAATTTTGATCAATTGGACCAGTGTAAAAATTTTAAGCATATCGAGTTTAAAAATATTGATAACAATGACATAGCAAGACTAGTTAACAGAATAAAAAACAAAGAAAATATAAAAATTAATAAAAAAGACACTGAATTAATCATTGAAAATTGCGAAAATAATTTTAATAAAACAATCAACACTGTGTACCAGTTATATTTGTTATATGGAACAAATATATCATCTTCTAATATTAACGAATTTTTTAAAAAGAAAAACAGGTCATCCAATATAAAACACAATCGACAAGATACATTATTAGAAATTTTTGATAAGAATATAACAGCAAATAACTGCATAATTAAATTTAATAAAGATAAAAGTATGCTTCCTATGCTAGTAAATGACAATTTTTTAAGTTTCTTTTATAATTCGAGTGATCCATTACTGAAAAAGCTATTTATAATGAAACAGTGTACTAATTATATTATGCTTGGGGATATATGCGACAAGCTTATTTATAATCAAAATAACTGGTCAAACCAGTATATCCATTGCCTTCTTTCGTGTTATTTTCCTGCCAATTACGTCAATAAAATGAATTATACTGTACCAGATGATCTTAGTGTATCAAAAACACTTGGTAAGTATTCACGCTATAGAACAAATATCAAAAATATTATTACTATTTTTGAACAAATAAATGGACCAAAGTTTTATAGCATTGATGATGTACATCATATTTCAAATACTATTTTGTATAGCATATACTCGAAAGAAACAAATAACAAATTATTAAATATTGATTATGGAGTTAATATGCTAATAAAACACAACATGGACTATACGTTTATTGATAAGTTGCAAAAAATAGATATATTAAATAAAAATAAGTACAGAATAAAAAACAAAAATAAAATAAAAAAAATATACATTGATCAAAAGACTTACAAAGATACATTAATATAAACAAATGGAAGAAAACTTTGATCCAGTTTATGGTGAATCTATCTTATATAATGAAGAATTCGATTGTATATGGAAAGACGATTACATGGAGGCAATGCAAGACAAAATTTTAACAGCAAAATACATAAAAAAAGGTTCTTCGTGCAATTTAAAACGACTAAAAGAAAAAATTAAAAAAAATAAGGACAATATCGAGTTTATAGGTTCTGGTGCTTACGCATCAGCATATATGATAGACGAAAATAATACCGAATATGAACACAATACATATGTTGTTAAAAATTGCGCATATCAAGAAGACGAACACATAAATGACATAGAAGAAAATGTTAACTGTGAAGTACGTATGATTAAACACTTAAATAATTTTATATTCAATAGTATAAGTCCCCATATTCTTCTTTATATCAAACATGCACAATGCACAGCATGCAATAATCCATCAATGCGTATTGTTACTGAAGTATGCAGGTCAAATGTAGAAGAATTATCAAATGAAGAGTGGCCTTATTTAAAAAATATGGATATAATTATTTTTCAAGTTCTTTATACACTGCATTGTATTCAGTCGGTTTACCCAGAATGGCGTCATAACGATTTAAAAATCGATAATGTTTTTATTGACAAAGTAGCAGAAGATGACTACTATTACAAGATACAAAATAAATTTTTCAAAATATCTACTGATATGTTTGCTAAAATTTCGGATTTCGGTTTGGCTCATTTGCCAAATATTATTATCAATAAAGCAGTTTATCCAAATCCTGAATTAGACTGGGATCCAACCACAAATGGAATGCGTCCAACACAAAATAGGTATTACGATATGCATATGTTCTTAAATGAAATAAACATAGAATACGTAGACGATTACGCAAAAAGCACGCTCGATACCAACATGGTAAATTTAATAAAAGATATGCTACCAGACCAATACAGAAGTGATGTATATGTCAAAGGTAATAAATTAAAAACAAACAAAAAAACGGCACTTAGTGAACACTGTTTATTAGAAGACATAGAATACAAACAACCAATTGATGCTCTTATGAATTATTTTGGTCATTTTGAAGTTTCATGTGATAGTATACCCGAAGATGCTAATATTTTTAGTTTGAATTAAGCAGCACAGAAAATGCATTTTCATGCTTCTTTTTAACTGGTTTATTTATATTTTCATAAAATTCTTTAACTGCATCATCGCAGTATATTTTTGAAAAGTTTATATTTTTCAAGAATAGACCATCTAGTGATCTTACTCGACTTAGTGTTACATAAATCTGCGAAGGTAAAAATACATTTCCTAAGTCTGTTACTACATAATCAAGCGTCATTCCTTGGCTTTTATGTACTGTAACAGCCCATGCCAATCGCAATGGAATTTGTGTTCGAGTTACACTGTACGTTGTCATTTCGCTACTTTGTTGATATGGTGTTATAATTTGCTCTATGCCATGGCGAAATAAAACACGGGGATTTCCATTTACAAACCCCGTAATAATACCACGTGACCCATTTGCAAGTTTTGTATCCATATCGTAATTGACAACAAGCATAACCTGACAATCAATACACAATTCTAGATTATCTACTAGCATAGAGCTCTTGTTTATAAACTCAATTATTTTTTCATAGCTTTTTCCAGTCTTTAATATTATGTCTTTTTCGCGGTTATAAACTTTATCGACACATTTGAAAAGTATAGAGCTATTTTCCTGTTTTAATTTTTCGATTTCTTTTTCATTAATAGACGATACTTGTGCATTAGTGGGATAAATGCATGTTGGTATTATTCCATTTTCATATTTTATTTTTTTTATGCGTTGTTTTAGCAGCATAATATGTTCGTCACTTATATAACCAAGCCTTATTTCATTTAATAATGTCTGAAATATAGTATTGTCTTGTCGAAATATTTTAGTAAGCAAAATATTGTGAATATTTCCTTGCCATAGTTCTGATTGGAAACAATAATCAGTGCTTTTTACTGGTGGTAATTGACAAAAATCACCACAGAAAATAAGTTGTATTCCTCCAAAAAAAGTTTTGCGATTTCTTATTTTTTGTGCTATATAGTCAAGCTTTTCAAAAAGTTCAAGAGTAAGCATAGAAACCTCATCAATTATTAAAACTTTTACACTGTTCCATCGCTCTCTGTTTTTAGAAACTTTGCGCACATATTTATACAAATGCTCTGAATCACCATTTCCGATTCCAATTCCAGCCCAACTATGAAGTGTTCTCCCTTCTGGTAAAAGAGTAGCAGCAACACCAGTCATAGCAGTTATTGCAACTTGTTCTTTTTCAAATTTACTTAATTTATTTATTAAATTATTTAGTAAAAATGTTTTGCCACAACCTGCTGGTCCAGTAATAAAAATATTTTTTCCTTTTTCAAAACATTCTATAACATATTCTTGTTTTTCAGTAAGAACTTCTTCCATTATATAATACTATAAAAATATAAATCATTTTTAAAATAAAAATTAAATTGCTTAAAAATATACAGCAACTGTAGAGTATATGAGTGAAAAAAAGGCTGAAGAAAATCAACTTAGTGTAAGTCCATTGGAAGTTATCTTAGGATCAATCGATCTTGCTACTTCCCGTGGTGCATTCAGAATGCAAGAACTTCAGTTAATTTCTCAAGCTTATGCGATGATTACGCAAACACCTGTTAAAGAACAAGCTGGACAAGCTGGACAAGCTGGACAAGCTGGACAAGATGGACAAGCTGAAGAAGCCGGATCTAGTGAACAGGGACAGGGACAAGGACAAACTCGTCAAGTAAGTGAACTAGAAAGAGCAATTCAAGGTATTCTTGCTCTTAGAAAGTAAAAAATTTTAAGTTTTTTTTGTATCTATTTGATATATGGAATCAAATATGGAAAATATGGAAAATATGGAAAATAACGGCGGGGATTATGTAACACAATTATTGAAAAAAATATACGAAGAAAGTGTACGTGCTACCGAACAACGTGTATTTCAAAAATATTTTAATGACACATTGTTTAACTCATTGTTAGTTTCGGTTTTTTGTATAGGTCTTATTCTTCTTTCAAACAGATTTATACCAGTAAACTTTATGGGGTATACAAATGTACAACCATGGCTTTCTATTGCTATTTTAGCACTTTGTATGTGTTATTTTGCCTATTCGTATTATAAGCTAACGCGCACACAAAAGAAAATTAACAAAGTGCGTAAATAAACTAGAGCAATTTTATTTTTTAACTTAAATGACTACCAATGCTGGTTCATCTAAGCAACCCGAAATTGATTTTAAAGTAAAAAAGTTTGATATGAATATGGTAGGTGATAACAAAGTAATTCTTTTTATTGGAAAGCGTGGAACAGGTAAATCAACATTAGTACTTGATTATTTGTATCATAATCGAGATTTTCCTTGCGGTACTGTTATTTCTCCAACAGATGAATTTAATGAAACTTATAAACCGCATATTCCTAGTATTTTTGTATACGACGAATATACACCAGAGTTAGTAGAAAAATTTCTTTCAAGACAGCGCATTATGGTTAAGCGTACTTTGAAAGAACGAGAATACAAAGACATGGATCCACGTGCATTTCTTATTTTTGATGACTGTTTATATGATAATAAGTCATGGATTAATGACCGAAATATAAAATGGATTTTTATGAATGGTCGACACGGTAAAGTTACTTTTATTATTACAATGCAGTATTTGCTTGGTATTCCTCCTGGTCTTAGAACGCAAGTAGATTATCTTTTTATTTGTAAAGAAACTAAGTACAACAATAAGAAAAAAATGTACGAACATTATGCAGGTATGTTTCCTAATTTTGAAATGTTTAATAAGGTACTCGATGAATGCACTAAAGACAGAGGGTGTTTAGTAATAGATAACTCTACTAATAATGATAAACTAGAAGACCAAGTATTTTGGTATAAAGCAGATTTACATGATCAATTTAAGGTATGTTTGGACCAGTTCTGGGAAAATAATGACGCTATTGAATCCGGTGCATTTACAACAGGACAGCCCGAAAAGGGTGATTACAGTAGTTTTAATAAAAGTAAGTACAATATCAATGTTACAAAAGAAAAACACAAAACGTATTATTAAATACTCGCTCGTCTATTAATTAAAAAATAAAATAGTTTAATAGAGTAAATGATACAAGACCCACTTGTTCATGATATTCTTGTAACACATATACTTAATGAATTAAAAAACTTGTACAAAACATCGTATAAGCTAAACCCACGCGATTCTATTGTTGTTTTTCAAGTTGCATTAAGAAATATACCAGATATATCCGAAAGCAAACTAGAACAATTGTATGAAGAGTTTTTAAATAAAGTAAAAGAATCAGACAACGATGAAGACTATATAACTCGTATTTTTGAACTTAATTTTAGAAATGTTGTTCGTTACCTTATGGAAACAGACAAAGGTTTAATTGTAACCCAAGAAATACCTATTAGTCTTTTAAATATTTCTGCATCGAACCAACGTATGTTATTCCATTTTTACCTTGAATCTGCAAGAGGAGTATGGACACATGCAAATTTGTTTTCTTTTAAGTATCCAGAAGAAGAGCAGGTAAAAAATCTAGAAACTTTAAAAAATATTGTTCGCAACTCTATTATACGTACTGTTCAAAAGCGTGTCGATCTAAATGAAGTAATGGACTATTACACTAATAAAAAGGAAGAAAAGGAAGAAGAAAATGATGAAAAAGAAAAGGAAGAAGAAAAGGAAGAAGAAAAGGAAGAAAAGGAAGAAGAAGAAGAAGAAGAATTTAAATACCCTGAGGATCAATATGCGTATATTGCTCATGAATTTCATGAAAGCAACGAGGAAGAAGAAGGAGCGGAAGAAGAAGGAGCGAAAGAATCAGAAGAAAGCAAGGAAGAAAATAGTGAAAAAGAAGAAGACGAAGAAGACGAAGAAGAAGAAAAGGAACAAAAAATAAAGAAGCATATAGACGAAGAAAACGTTATGCATATTTCCATACCTTCTAAGTATGCTAGTGAAGAAATAAAAAAATCTAATTCACAAGATTCAAACGATTCACAAGATTCACAAGATTCACAAGATTCACAAGATTCAAACGTTTCAATAAAGTCTAGCAAGTCCAGCAAGTCTAGCAAGTCGAGCAAGTCTAGCAAGTCCAGCACTATATATGATGAAAGCGATGATGATTTCATTATAGAACCAAAAAATAATCTTGATAAAGTAAGCATTGATGATTTTGTTAGTGAGTTAGAAGCATAAACTATTTTTATAAGTAAGACTATAATGATAATTTCTAGTCTGTATTTTTATCCTATTCTTGCAGCATTGATTGCTTTTGTATTTATGTACTTGGATTCTCGTCTATTTGACAATAAAAAAACGAAGATGACATACATTAAAAATGCAGCTCTTGTTGGGTTTATTGTATGGTTATTAGTTTTCTTATTGGATATAGACGGTACTCAAGAAATACCTATTTTTGATGAAAATATTTCGCTTGTTCCAGAAATCAATGAACGTATGATACAAGGTGTTCCAGACTTTTAAAAATAAAATATCTAATTATAGTATAATGAACGCAGCACCAGCTTTTGTAACTCCCGAACCAAGTTGTGCCAACGACTCTAATGTGTTTGATGTAAATTTTCAGAAACAACAGCAAATACCATCTGTAACAGCACTACACGAAGAACAAAAAAAGCAAATTGAAAATGTTATGGAAACACTCCAAGAAAATGTTCAATACAACCAACAAGGTGGTTTTGTTATTGAATTTATTCTTGGTACCGGTATTATTCATGTAATTGGATCAATTTATGCTGTATTTTTGGCATATCAATGTAACCTTACTTGGAACTGGATAGAACTTATTGCAGCATTGGTTTTCCCATATTTGTATATCCCTTACGCTTATTATAGTAAGCAATGTTCGAGTGAAGTATTGATACCTACTTTGATACAAATGTTCCAATTTACTGGTGACATAATCGGTTATTTGATAAGTGCTATTCCAAGCATTTTGACAGTCGGTATTAGTCTTGTTACATTGTACTACATTCTCAAAATCGAAGACAAAGTAAACACGTCTGAATAAATATTTTTATCTGTATTATAATTATAATAATGCTGTATGTTCTAATTGTAATAGTAGCACTAATAATATTTGGTCTCCCACTTGCTGTTAAAAATTCAGCAATTCAATCAGGTGGATATGTTGACCCCGTGACAGACATGACAGAAGCTATTGGTAAGTTAACTGAAGTAAAAAATAATCTTGATAATCTAGCTGACGATATAGCCGAACTAGCTCCATCGCTCCCCGAAGTAGGAGACTCGCTAACTAATATAACTACTAATATTAACACTGCTTATACCGACTTTACAACATCATTGGACACAATAAAATCAAATGTATCAACTAACTTACAATTTTAAACTTTTTTATTACTATTTAATATATGACACCAACTATTTTAATAGCTTTGGCAGCTTTGGCAGCTTTGGTAATTTTTTATTTATTACCTTACACAAAAGAAAATTTTGAAAATGAAAACGTAGTAAACTTAAAGACTGGTCTTGATCAATTACAAAATTTAAAATCACAACTTGAAAACCTTGAACAAGACATAAGCAATTTATCTCCAAATTTATTGAATTTAGAAGAGCATAAAGAAGTATTAGGAAATCTTGCAACCAATATTAATACTGTAAGTACTACAATGCTAACAAATATGAAAAATATTGAAACACAAGTATTAACAAACTTCAATGCTTAATTTTTTTATTGCATAATAATATAATTATGGTTGATTTTGAATTAATTGCAACCATACTAGTAGTTTTAGCTATTTTTTATTTTCCATTATCGGAATCGTTTGTTAGTCCTATGGAAAAAACATTGAATAATATTAATCAAAAAACCGAAGAATTGCAAGCAAGATTACAACAAGCAAAAACAACAAATACAGAAGAATACGAACAACTCAAATTGGAGTATCGCGATCTTCTTTTACAACGACAAAAAATAAAAGACAAATTGCAAAAAGACAAAGCTACTAAAGCTGCTTTAAGTGTTGAAAGCGATCCACCTCAATTTTTATCTTCTTTAATTAGTTCTGCATTTGGTGCTTTTTCTTCACTTGCAAACGCACCGTTAGATATTATTATTCAAGCAGTAAAACAGTTTGTTAATATATTTATAGGATTTATAACCAGTATAGTTGATTTGTTTAAATCAGTTCTTACTTACGTTAATACTAATGTTTTTAAGAATATATTGGATTCAATAAATATTCTTTTTGGTGCAGTAAAAACAGTTGATACAACGTTAGAAATCAACAAATCTGTAACAACGGGTATACAAGAAAATAGTAGTAATTTAATAAGCATACTTAATGGTATTATTACTAATATTTCGCAGTTCTTTGCAAAAATTTTTAAAGATTTTTATACTGCGTTTGAATCCTTGCTTACAAATAACATAGGAACAACAATAGTAAGCAGTTTCACCAAGTTATTTGAAGTATCAAAAACAGTTGAACAAACACTAGAAACCAATAAAAATGTAACATCAGGAATACAAAATACTGGAAAAGGAATACTTGATACCATAATTTCTATTTTTAAAAACATAGCAACTATGCTTACAACTATGATAACGTCTATTTACACTGCGTTTGAAACATTATTTAGTTATTTAATTGCTAATGTATTTAATAATATGCTTGCCAGTATGAATAGTCTTTTTGTTGCCGTAAAAACAACTGAGACTACATTTTCTAAATCAAAAGACAGTATGGAAAGCATTCGGTCTAGTATGGTAGATGCAATTGACGAAATAAAAACATTATTTAGTAAATTAACAGGGCATACATTTGGAGAATTATCCAATATGACTGGTATTGTAGACCAATTTAATATTTCTGTTGGCACTCTTTTACAATTAACTAATGCAAATGAAATTGCTATTAACGAGGTCAAAGGAAAATTCAATACTGCAATGTCCAATCTAAAAGGTGACATAACAAAAGTAAAATCAAAACTCGATGAAATAAGCGGTGGAAAAGTAGATATGCCAAATCCTATTCCAGATATAAATTATCCGTCTATTAGTACTTCTGCATTACAAACAATATTAAATAACATAGAAACCTATAAAATAAAATAAAATAACTTTTTTTCTTACAATATTATAAATGACCAATAACTTAATTGAAGTTGTTTTTTGGTCAGTAATAATTTTTTTAGTGTTTAAACATATATGGTACAGTGAATCGTTTAACTCTTTTAACGGGCTAAATGGGCTAAAACAAACCGAAAATATAAATAATATTGTAAATCACGTCACGACTACAATAGATAACGATGATCTATTTTATAATGACAACAAACTAAGTAATTTTACAAATGATTTTGGGTCACAAATAAACAATATGAAAAACAGAATTAAACGCTGTACTAAAACAAAAGAAGGACCATGTGTTGAAACGAGATGTGGTAAATGGTCACGTGTTCCACACGAGTGTAATTGTGGATGGAGTGGAAGCGGGTGGAACAGAAAATGGAAGTGTAGTACTTGTCATAAGGACGATCATCCATGTCAAAGATGGGATTGTACTAGACGTTATCCTGAAAAGGTTCCTTATTGGAATTGTTAACAGCACAAAGCGCAATATTATTTATAATTTTATGAAACTTTGAATACGGGCGAATAAAATGAAAATCAGAATAATTATGAATTGATTGGCAAATTACTTGTTTATTTTCAAGTATAAATTTCTTTTGTTTTTTATCAAGACGCTTGTAATTTGTGTGTATGTCATTAAGTATTATTATTTTATCATACTTTATAGCATTACTATAAAGTTTTTCTTGGTCTGTAAACCAACCAATACAATTTTTACTACCAGTATATTCGTCTTTGTACCACTGTATTAAATTAGTAGATATATCATCAATTTTTTTTACGTTAAAAATAGTTTGCCAGACTGAACAATGAGCTGCATTATAACACATTGCAAACATTTTTTGCTTTACATAACGATCCGTGTACGTAACAAAATTTTCTTTGTTGTAACTATCCAGTAATTCAACAAAGTGTTGTTTTTTTAACGGAACTATGTCCATATCAGATATTAGTACTGTTTCATTTTCCATAAGAGCCGGGTACAAAAGACGAATACACTGTGCTTGAAAAGTAGTGTGTATGTTTGGTAATGGTTTATAGAGTATTACACTATCTGGAAACTTGTTTTTAAAGTTTTCCAATACAGCAGGTAGACTGGTACCTACATAAATAGCAATACAATCGTAATCACATATGCTTTTCCACATTTTATGAACCAATGGAAACATTGATGCGTAATCACCATGAGAATCACAACTTACAAGAACTTTAGTTATTTTCATTTATAAATCATAAATAAAAAAGTTTAAAAAATTAAGCACAAACCATAAAGAAACCACCGGTTTGAGCTGGAGCTGGAGCTGGAGCTGGAGGGTCTATAAATCCACCTTCCTGAAGAAGTTGTATAGCTGCTTCGTCTTCCGTATCATTTATAGCTTCCATAGATTGTCTTTGTTGCTTTGCTTTACGCAAAGTTTCTTTTATATCATTAATTCTATTAGCTCGTTGTTGTTCTTCTTCGTCTTTTGAAAAAAAGGCTCCCATATAAAATAAATAATATTTAAATTTTCAAAGGTATTTTCCTATATTTATTTATAGTTGTTATGGTATTGTGATCTTGCGTTATTTTTGCACCCAATGTAACAAAAACTACAAAATATTGCCACACTGTATTTTTAGTTTCATTTGTCATACCATCAAGCCATAACTTACGTACTTTATCAAAGAGCTCGCGGTATTTTTCTTTTTGCGTTACCTGTTCAATAGCCAGGTCTTTTAAGAAAAAATCATCGTTACGTTCCATTATATGTACTGTATAGTTTGACATGTTATTCATAAAATATTCCACCATACCTCGAGGGTCTACCTTTGCATAAAGAGCTACTTTGTCTTTGTAAACCATAAGATCTTTATCTTCAGGATAAATACGAACAAGCTGTTCTATAAATTTATTAATGTTATCACGAAATACTTGCAAATCTGATTTTGAACCATGCATTTACTATTATAAAGTATAATTTTAAATACGATTTTTACGTGCTAAAATTCGTATGAAACAAGATCGACTTTTTCTTCTTCTTCATTATCTTCTTCTTCCTCATTATTTTCTTCTTCTTCTTCTTCTTCTTCTTCTTCTTTTTCACTTTTTTTAGACGGGTTAAAACTCTTTTCTGTTTTTGGTACAACCTTGAAAAACGCAGTTATTTTTTGATTTTTATTTCGCTTTGTTTCATATTCCATTAGCGTATTGTCAAAAAGTTTTTTGCATTTTTCATAATACCTAGAATCGAGCTTAAATACTTGCAAAATAGGCTGCATTACTTGTCGTTCTAAATAAAATTTATAATCTATCTTTAGTTTCATCACACGCGCATAATCCGGGTTTTCAACACGGTCTCCTTGGAGTATTCTCTTCTTTCCATCGTCACCAGATACTTGGACATATATGTAAGGTACCCTGTCATTTGTTTGAGGCTTGTTACCAGGGTCTCGTCTTGCAATACGTCGTGCTAATACGTTATGTGCAACAGTATCCGGTGCTTTGTAATAACTACGAAGCGTTTTTGAAATTATAAACATTTCATATGGATATTCACCATCCAACAGCTTACGCAAACAATTTTTTATCATTTGTAAGCTTGCTTCTAGATCTTGTTTTAACATAATTTCTCGAATAGCATTACCGAAAATTTCCTTACAAATATTTGCGTTATCGCGCCTTTTTAATACGATACCCATACTTTTAGGCGAATATTTTGAAGATCCGTATTCGGTATAATAATGCCCATGATATCGTTTCTTTGAAATCAATATAAATGGGAAAATAGATTTTTCAAATTCTAAATTATGTGGCTTTTTAAGTTGTCTTGATATAGCTAATGCACCTTCTGTACAATGCATTATTGACTTATTAATAGCATCAAGTCCGTGAAGTTTTTTACCGTTTAAGTCTTTGCAATTGAAGCGTATAAACACACTATCGGTATTATGAACTATCATTTTGCCAATACCTGCTTGGAAATGATGGTTTTCTGTTTCAAAATCATACACATAACAACTATGATATAAATGTGTTACTTCTTCTATTTTTTTGATACTATCACAAGGCTTTCTTTGCTTTCGTTTAGTTGCTGTCAAACGATAAATGTTTTGTTTGTCAGTTCGGTTGTTCAATGAGACTTTGAACCCTATTTTTGTCATCAACATATACAGAGACTGGCAAGTCAACTTATTTTTCGCATCACATCGTGTATATATGTCTTTATCGCCGTCTCCAATGTAATAACCATTCCAAAACTCTCTTGCAATTTCTAATGGTGCTTCAAGTATGCATTGTGGTACAATTTTTTCTTTTTCTCGATAAACAAGTGCTCGGTACTTCAGTGTTATATTTTTCATACCACCAACAGGAACAAGCTTATAAACTCCAGAAGATTTAAGTGTATCAAGAATTTTAAATTCTTGGTTTGTACTCTTTTTTAAGTAGTCTTTTGCTTGATTTAAATAGTCCAAACAAGCATTGTTAATTGCCCAGGAGTATTTTATTCCCCATTTTGTAACATATTTTCCACAACTACCATCAGCCATAAAAAATCCCATAGCCCACGCTTCTATTGCTGTTACACTAACATTCGTTTCTTTTAAAATAGGAAGTTCAGAGTGCAACAAGGCTGTTCCAACAACACAATCTTTTGGCGCTATTTTACGTCCCGAATGGTCAAGAAGACTATGGTCTTCTGTTACATCAACACAACCAGTATGTGTCAATACTCGATAAATTTTCTTGTTTGTTTTATGACGTATAAGCCTGTTTACTTTTGTCCATCCGCGTTCGGTCCATACTTCAAGACCAATAAACGTTACTTGTTGTTTTTCATCGTATTCAGACCAGTCCTTTTCCCTTTCTACCAAGGACTCAATACTAGCGACGGTAACAACGCCCCTGTTTCGTATGATTACTGGAGTATCTCCAGTTACTGAGTCTCCATATACCACCTTGCAGTCGTAATGAGACTCGTAATGCTTCTTGGTAATCTTGATAAGATTTCGACCAGTCGCTGTTGTAGAAGCAGCAATTTCAGGTAAATAAATCTTGCTGGTCTGAGCACCAGTCAGTCCATAGAAAGAGTTAGCTGTAATCTTATACGCAAGCTGAAGCCCTTCGTAAATGTTCCATTCGAAAGAGTTTTCAGGAAAATTCTTTTGGGTTTTACGTGTGTTTTTGCGATGCTTCAAGAGTTCCTGTAAGATTTCAGGAATAATACTCTTCTTTCCATCTGGAAGTTGTGCAAATCGACATGTCTTAATGCCACTTTTGATTTTCTTTTTCTCTTTTTTCACCATGCCTTGCGAGTTGTAATCGTCAATGTAGTCGTAGATATCGTATTGAATATCGACGTATTCAACCTCCTTTATGTGAGCATACTTAGAGTCAAATTTATAACAATTACATTTTTCATCGTTGGATTCCAGTTTGTCTATGTCTATGCATTTATAACAGTTATAAACACCAGCAAGCGAATCGTGAGATAAGTTCTCGCTAATCATACAGCTGGGATACAACGAATTGAAATCAGCAACACATACTGGGTCATCAATGTAAATCTTGGTCGTAGGCTTAAGGACAATAGCTCCTTCGTATTTTTCCGACGTTTCTTCCTGCTTTTTCAAATTGTTAATTAAATAACCTTTTTCCCTACAAATTTTAGACACAAAACTTAGTCCCTTTATTCCCTGCCCGCGCAAAAAGAGGTACATCAATGGTACAGAACACACATTAGACATACCAATGTTATTTACAAGAAGTTGAAGCTTGATAAGCAGCCTGTTACATAAAACACAATCAATAAGACAGTATTTAGCAATGGTGCATCGATCCTCACTATCTCCCTTTTGCAATCTGAAAATTTCTTTTGGAGGCAAGTCGTTTTTATTTTTGTACAAAAACTTTTCACAAACATTATCGAGCTTGTAGCTATCCAAGTTGTACGAAGTCTGTATTACTTTAAACAGGTCAATGACCAATCGTCCATGCATTTCAATGTTATGAGCCATATCGTCCATAGATTGTTTCTTGTTTGTATCTTTTATATTGTGACCTTGCACATGCATTTTTTGTACAAATCCTTTCATTCGTCCTATTTGCATAAACTCTTCCACGCAATCGCATACCTGAGCACACTCGTACATAAACTTAAAATCAAAACCAAATATATTGTACCCAATAAGAACATCTACGTCAGACATTACAATAAGACGTGTCCAAGCAAGTAAGACGTCTTTCATATTATCATAGACTTCTACAACTACTTCTGCTTTATCGGTTTTACATTGTTCTTTGTAATTAAGTTCAATACACTTGGCGTTACACCTTTCTTTTTCTTTTTCTATAGATTCTATTGACTCGAGTTCAAATGTATCAAGACCGTGCTTTTTAACAGCAGATTCTATTTCTTTTAAAGGGAAAACAGTGTCTTTGTTTTCGTCTTTTATAAGTTCGTCATTATTTATAGTGTCACAAGTGTCAAGCACAATAATATGTTTCAAAAAACAATCTGGTTCTCCGAGCTTTTGGAATGTAGTTCCGATTTGAATTAAATTGTCTCCAATAACTGGTGGAAAATTTTCATTCATAATAACATTCATTTTTTCAATGTAATAACTGATGTCATAATTTTCACTCGAAAGTTCTTCGCGCAAATCGTCTTTTTCTTTTCGCGAAATAAGATTCTTTTTATTTGCATTTAATCGCACTTTCTTTTTCATAGTTTCGGTGTATTCGATACAACATTTTAGTATTTCATTTGCTACTTTTTCGATGGTTGTGTCACTTGGTTTTGCATTGTTTTTTGTATATACAACGTTAATATTTGATGCATTGTAATAAGGATTAAATGCTAAATCAAGCATAAATTGATACGTCTCTTTTGGTCTGCTTAAATATACTTTGTCATTAATGCTAATAAGACGTCTTCGTTCACTATCAAGCTGTGTTGCCAGCATTGTACAATCCGTTTCTACAACTTTTTCAATTATTTTTTTCATATCGTATAATCTACGCTCTACAAGAAGAGGATACGTAGCTTCTACAAGATCATGTAATTCTTGATCACTCAATGGTTCTCTGTTTATGTAATCGATTTGGTTTTGATTAAAACAGTCTTCAAATGCGAGTTCAAGAAAAGTTTGAAAATAATTTTTCAACTGCGTATTTGACTTTTTTACAAGGTTAATATATTCGTTAAATATGTCTCGTGCAAGCTTTTTGTAATCCTTTTTTGCAATAGGAAAATCACCATGCGACGAATCAGCTTCAATATCAAACCCTGCAAAAAGTATGTCTCCAATAGCGTCTTTTTTAATACCATGTAGATCTTTGTAACTCATAGTTATGTCGTATTGACAATTTGAAAGACGTGGTTTATTAACAACATATTTTTTAGCATCAATACGAATCCAACCAGAAGCTTGAATATCACGTACATGCATCATGCGTAACATAGGTTCAACACTTCCTTCAAATACTTCCAAATACCCATTATACAGTCCTTCGAGTTTAATGGGACGATTAAACACTCTTTGGTAGGCATGAAATGCTCCTTTGTTTAGGAAAACAAGTTTTGCAAATTTAAACATGTCATTATGCGTATACCCATAAAATGGTTTTCGTTTTATTAATTGATACATTACAAGATCATCGCTATACGAGTCAGCAACAGCATAGTGATTTTTGCAATATTTGGCAAGAGTACTTACGTCTAACTTTTTCCAATTATTTGGAACTTTGACATAAAAAAATGGCTGAAAGTCTTCAACATATATACACAGTGAATTTTTATTTGAATCAATACCAGAAATAAGAACATTGAAACAATTTTCTTCTTCGTCTTTATCATTTAGTTCATTGTTGTCATAGTTATGCCATCCGACAATTTGCATTTCAATCTCTTTGTTATTGCTAACGTTTAATTGATTATTACCTCGCAAATAATGCATACTTAATTTAAACTTTAAAAATAAATCAATTTTCTTCCGTAAATTATATGGAATCAATATTTTATGGACTAATAACTGCTGGTACATTATTTTTAGTGTATGATTGGTATTCAAAGTTAGGACTCGAATACATAAAATCGTCCATAGATGATTCTTATTATTTAGTTAGGTCTGATAAAGAAGATAAACAACTAGCAGCAGACATCCTTGCGCATATAAAAATAAAACTAAAAATTATTTCGCAACATTTAATGAAAAATTTTCCACAAAGTTCTTGCACCAAGCAACTTATAAATAATTACAATGATTTTAAAAATATGAATGAAAATAATAATACGCTTTATACTACTTCTTATACTGTTAACAAAGGTCACGAATTAGTGTTTTGTTTGCGTCATAAAGACCAAGAAGAAAGTTTAGTAAAACTAAATACACTTATGTTTGTTGCTCTTCATGAATTCGCACACGTTTGTTCAAAATCGCGGGATCATACGCCAGAATTTTGGAGTAATTTTAAATTTATAATTCAGGAAGCAATTAAGCTTGGAATATGGTCCTACGAAAATTACGAATCAACACCTGTTCCTTATTGTGGTATTATGATAACTGATATACCAAACATTTAAGAAAAATGATTAAGTAATTAGTATATACAAACAATGCCACCAAAGATTTCGGATATTTATCAAAAAAAAGAACATCGACAACACATTTATGACTTACCTGATACATATATTGGTAGTGCAGTGCAAACAACACTACAAGATGCATGGGTTATTGAAAATGACAACATAATTCAAAAAGAAATTAAGTATGTACCTGGACTATACAAAATATTTGACGAAGTTCTTACAAATGCGTCTGACCACAAAGTTCGAAGCGATGCACAAAAAAAAAGTGGAAAAGATATACATCCTGTTAAAAATTTGAAAATCTTTATTGACGACGAAAAAATCAGTATTGAAAATGACGGGAATGGCATTGATGTTGAAATGCATGAAAAAGAACATGTATATGTTCCAGAAATGATTTTTGGACAGCTTCTTACGAGTACTAACTATTCAAAAGAAGACAAAACATGGGGAGGGAAAAACGGTTATGGTGCAAAACTTGCGAATATTTTTTCTGAAGAATTCACTGTAGAAACAGTAGATTCCGAGCGAAATAAAAAATATGTTCAAACGTGGAATGACAATATGACAAAACGAGGAACACCAAAAATAACGAAGTATTCACGAGCATCTTATACAAAAATAACATTTAAACCAGAGTTAAAGCGTTTTGGTCTTAAAGCAATGGATGATACAAAAAGTATGATGGAACGTCGTGTTTATGACATGGTTGGTCTGTTTGGAGATGAATTAACAGTATATTTTAATGGTAAAAAGATTAATCTTGGAACCAGTAAAATAATGAGCAGCTTTGAAAAATATGCAAATCTGTATATAGGTAAATCAACCGAAACTAAGCGTGCTTATATTAAACACAAAGACTGGGAAGTACTAGCATGTATGAGCAGAGATAACAATTTTGAACAAATGTCTTTTGTAAATGGAATATGCACTTGGCGTGGAGGTAAACATGTTGACCATGTAGCAGATTCCATTGGAAAAAAGCTATGTGAAGCTATAAAAAACAAAAATAAAAAAAATGAAAACATTACACCTGCATTGGTAAAAACAAATCTCAGAGTGTTTATAAAAACAAATGTAATCAATCCGGACTTTGATACGCAAACTAAAGAGTATCTTACAAGTACATCTAAGAGTTTCCTTTCTAAGTTTGATCTATCGCAAGAATTTTTGGACAAGCTTATGAAATCCGGTATTGCAGAACGATCTTTAAGTGTTATGAATTTCAAGGAAAAACAAACTCTGAAAAAAACAGACGGTACAAAGAAAACAAAAATTCAAAATGCTAAACTACAGGATGCTATTGAGGCTGGAACAAAGAATTCAAAGGATTGTATTCTTATTCTTACAGAAGGAGACAGTGCTATGACATACGTTTCTTCTGGACTTAAATCGTTTCCGGAATCTAAACAACGTAAGATTGGCACTTACCCATTACGTGGTAAATTGTTGAATGTAAGAGAAGCTACTGCAAAACAACTTAGTGAAAATTCTGAAATTACAGATCTTAAAAAGATACTTGGATTAAAGCAAAACACGGACTATAGTGAAGAAAAAAACTTTGACACTCTAAGATACGGATCAATTTGGATTTTAACAGATGCTGATCTTGATGGTGCACACATAAAAGGGCTTGTTATGAATTTTATTCATTCGCAATGGCCTTCGCTCATTGAAAGAAGCCCAGAATTTATTAAAAGTATTAAAATGTATGCAGTTAAAATATGGCATTGGAAAGACAAAAAAGCAAATATTAAACAACATGAGCATATTTTTGAAACCATTAATGATTTCAATAAATGGACTGAAACACATAAAGAAGAATGGTCAAAGTCTGGTTGGGAAGTCAAGTACTACAAGGGTCTTGGTACTTATTTAAGCAAAGATGCAGAAGAAGACTTCAAAAAAATACGCGAAATAAAGTATCGGCATGACAAAGAAACAAACGAACATATGAAGTTGGCTTTTGATAAAAAGTATTCAGATGTACGTAAGCAATGGCTTGGAAAGTTTGACCCAAAAAATATAAAAGAACTTACAGTGGATCATGAATCATACAGTGATTTCATTGACAATCGTTTGATTGAGTTTTCAAATAGTGATAACGTTCGTTCTATTCCATCAATGATAGACGGTTTGAAGCCGTCGCAGCGTAAAATCTTGTGGGCTGCAATCAAAAAACCAATTTCAAATAAGGAAATAAAAGTTGCACAATTTCAAGGTTATGTTTCTGAACAAGCGGATTACCATCACGGTGAAACGTCTCTTAATGAAGCCATTATTGGTATGGCACACGACTACGTCGGATCGAATAATCTAAATCTTTTGTTGCCCAATGGGCAGTTTGGTACACGCATGGGAGGAGGAAAAGACCTAAAAGCGGGAAAAGATGCTGCATCTGCAAGGTATATTTATACACAGCTAAATTTTGTAGTTCCACATTTATATAAAAAGGAAGATAACAGTTTATTAACGTACAACTACAGTGATGAAAACAAACAAATCGAACCATTGTTTTATTATCCGATTCTTCCAACAATTCTTATGAATGGAACGGACGGTATTGGTACGGGATATAGTACGCAATTACCGTGTTATAATCCACAACAAATAATTGATTGTATACGATCTAAATTAAATGACATCAGTTATAATAATCCAATTAATCCGTTTTATAGGGGTTTTAATGGAACTATTACATACGAAAATCTTACATTTATTTCACACGGTGTTTATACACGACTTGGGGAAAACAAACTTGTAATTACTGAATTACCTGTTGGAAAGGGATCGCTTTCGTTTAAACAATACAAAGAGTTTATACTAACTAAGATGATAGATTACGAAAAATCAAAAAATGGATTTTTACTAGACGAAGAATCGTTTATTACTGACAAAAGTTTTAAAATGACAATAACATTCAAAAAAGATGCTTTAAATAATATGTTATTAACCAATGATGGTATCGGGTATTTTGAAAAAGAACTTAAATTGAGAAATACTATAAATGTAAGTAATACACACTTATATGACGAGCATGGATATATTAAAAAATATAACAACGTGTATGATATTATTGACGAATTTTATGATTTTCGTCTTGGTAAATATTTAGAACGCAAGGAAAATATGCTTGAAGAATACAATAAAGAATTAATTTTATACAGTACAAAAGCACAGTTTATTGAAGATATTATGGATTCGACGGTTATTATGTATGAAACAATAAATAATAAACAAATTAATCGAAGTCGTGATAACATTATAAAACAACTCGATGATTTGGACTATCCAACACACGAAGATAGTTATAACTTTTTATTACATATGCGTATTGACTCGTTTACAAACGAAATGATTAACAAATTGAGAAAAGACTGCGATAACCTTGAAGAGAAAATAATTAAACTAAAAAATACAACTACAAAACAGCTATGGTTAAATGACATAGATGATTTTGAAAAAGAGTACAATGAATACATGACACATTGGAATATAAATTACAATAACATTAAAACAACATTTAAAATTAAAAAGTAAAAAGTTTCTTTAAAAAGTTACTTTAAAAAGTTACTTTAAAAAGTTTACACGGTTTAGTCCCGTTTATCAAGGGAAACCCAGGCATACAAAAACGATTTTACATTTGTTACATTAGAAGTAGGTAAGAATTGGAACCACTTCGAAAAAAGCACATTTTCTTTTTCGGTCCAGTTAAATGTCTTTATAAGATAATTCATATCGCGATAAAATTCTTCAATTTTTATTCCGCTTTTTTCAAGTGCAAGGTTCTTATATTCAATATAATCCATTGTCAAGTAAGAATTAAGAGCACTTTGGTATATAATATACCGCTCTTTACCAGCATCATCGATAGTTTTTTCCATTACAAGTACATGACCAAAGTCGTCCATTCCAATACTTAATATAAAAACACAATGTTCTTTTATTACTTTTATAACAGAATAAAACTCGTTTAGTGCGTCAATAGGCAACAGTCGTTCTGGGTTATAAAGGGTTCTTATGCGCTTCTTTTCGATTTCAGTCAAAACACCACGATACTCGTAAATAAGATTCAAAAATATTGCTCTTGCAGTTGAACCACAGTCATAACACATTAATACACCTCGACCACTATTAGCTATTTTATTAAAGTGTTTTCCAAGGTCTTTGATTGAATAATCGGTACATTTTGTAGTCAATGCAGTATCACCACAGTTGCATATTTTGCAAACAATAGACAAACTTTTATTATTTATTATGGCATTAATGTTATCGTTATAATAATTAAACGATGATATTTTAATACCGTTAAATATTTCGCGTAATCGAGAGTCGTTTACATTTGATATATCTAATTTTCTACAATACCATTTGTATTCGAGTGAGTGTTTTTTATCACAATCAAGAATTTTTTCAACTATTTCTTTATCCATTATATAAATAAAGCAGAATAAAAATATTAAATAAACTGGATAACAATTAAGTAAAATAATACCATACATATTCCTTTTAATAGTAAATAATAAGTAGGTACATTAACAAAACTACTTAAAATAGGAATACTTGAAAATATGTCATTAATATAGTAATTAACCATGGGATGGCTAAATATTACATAACCAATCAATATGATAACACTAGATTTAATCATTTCCATAATCGACAACGAGGTATATTCGCCTCCAATGTGTTCAAATAAACCGGGATAAGATTCTACCGAACCTTCAGATTCTTCGGATTCTTCGGATTCTTCAAATTCATGCTGTTCTTCAACTGGTTTTTCATAATATTCTTCATTATCGTCTTCGCGTAATGGAGGGTCAATATTGTTTGGACTAAATGATGGTTCGTTATTGCCAGATTTTATTTCTTGCATTAACTGAGAAACAAGAGATCCATTATTGTTCTCCATTATATATATTAGCTGTATGTTTTTAAAATAATATAGACGCAACTAATAGTTATATTCATCAAAGCTGTCGTCTTTAAATATTTCAACAGGTGTATTTTCGAGACTTTCCATAACAGGAACTTCATTATTTGTTTCGGTTTCTTGAACATTGTCTCGCGCATTTCTTCGATCATTAGCATTTTTCAAGTTTACATTTTGCTTTCTTACATACTCGCTATATAGAATGTTAATGGATTTTTGTGTTGTATCTCTAGCTTTCATTGCAAGCGTTATATTATAAAAAACCATCAACAATAGTACTGCATATTTATGTTTAATATTTTTTAGATTTTGAATATTTTCGATTACTTCTTCGAGTATACTACATACTGTAATAGGTGTTTTATCGTAGTACTTATACTCTTTAAACTCGCTATCATACAAAAAGGACGACACCTCTGTATTATTAGAATTTGAATCAAATTGTACAAATCGCGTTACTGTACTTCGTAAATACGAGTTTAGATAATGCACTAAATCTCTTTTTAAAGAAGCATTTAAAGAGTCATTTTGCTGTTTGATATAGTAATCTGCAAACTTACGAATTTTTATATTTTCAGATTTTTCAATGTTTACATTGTATTCATTAATCATTTTATCGTCTATGTTATCGAGCATATAAACAAAGTTTTCGAATTTACTATTAAAAGAATCGTCGTTAAACCAATAATAAAACATATCAACATCTTCAAAAGAATCATAATAATACTGTTTTGCGTGCGTTTCAATAAATTCGCTTATTGTTTTTACAAATTCTTCTGGAACACAACTATAAACGTTTGTTTCTTTATTTTTCTTTTTAAATGTCTTAGCTTGTATTACTTTGTTGTTATAATTTTTATTCATATAAACAGGATCAACAACGTTTAAATATTTGGTATCGACATTTGATCCATGCTTTTCATACGAAGAAGTTATAAACTTTTTATATTTTTTGCTATTATTATTCGTAGTAGATTCTAAAATTTTATATGTTTCTAGCTCTGGTGTAGTAAGTAAATTAGACATTATATTTTTATATTTTTTAATAGTCAGTTCCTTGCGAGGACTATTGTCAACCATATCTGATATGTCAATACTTATTAATATTTTACTCGAAATATCCTGATACTGCATAACATTTTCTTTTAAAAAGTTTGCATATACACCACCAATAAAAGATAAATTTTGTGATATGTCATATAAATTCGATACACTAGATGACGGTATTGCAACAATATTTTTAACATGGTCCAGTACAAACCCGTACATATTTGCATCGATTTGTTTTTCTTGTATTACTTCAGCAGCTTCTTTGTATGCAATATTAATTTGTTCTTGATTGTTGTCATAAACTTTTTTAAAGCCGTTGTATATTACGTCGTCAAAATGATTTACTACTTTCATATTTGTAGTGTTAAAAGGCTCTACTGGAACAACATTTTTATTAAAAATCTTTCTGTATTCTTTTAGGTAATCAGAGTATGCATTTATTCCCATATTTGAATTAATATACTCGTAAATATCTTTGTAATAATTTTTTATTTTTTTTATCCAATAGTTTATGTAGTCATCTATTTTGATATCTAAATATTTTTTGTTAGTTATTAATATGCTAAACGCGTATGTAGCTATATAAATACCAAGACGAAAGCACAACAAAGAGGTACAATAATTAACATAATTTTCTTTTTCAAACGATGCCAGTTTAAAGTTTATACCAGGATTTTTTACCATTAAATTATTTCGTATTTTTTTAGCGTAATCATTTAATTCTTTTTCATAACTTATATAATTAAAAGGATTAATAAGCTGGTAAAATACTGCTTCATAACTTTTTAGTTCATTAATAAACAAATTCTTAGTCGAGTTTTCATGAAATATATTTTTTTCGTCTTTATTTAGTTTATTTCCCAAATTTGTAGCAAATTCAATAAAATACCTCATATCTTCATTGCGCATATCAGAAACAATTAATTTCTCAGTATTTACTGCTTCATTTTGTTCTATTATTTGATCATGCATAACAATAATATTGTTATTTTCATCAAACTGCACACCGTCTTCGTATGTTGTTTCCAATATTGTACCACAATACTTGCATAAATAAGAACTAGAATACTGGTAATATTCCCCAAATTCACTAATTATTTGTTCGTTAGTATAGTCTTTCATTAGTCTTGCATTTTCATGAATGCAACAAATAAATGAACCGGAATGGTCAACAATATTAAAATTTATGGTAGACTCGGTACCATGGTGTTTTATATAATTTTTAATTAGAATATCACGACGGTAATTATCAGTTTCGTTTTTTAATATTTTAGAGTGTATGCTTTCAGGTTGGTTGATTTGATAATTTATGCTTTTATTGTGATAATTCATACTATTAATTTTACTCATAACAAGAAAATTGCGTATGTTTTTGCTATTAACCATAACATCACCATTGTCGTGTTTAGTTTTAACCCATAAAAATCTTCGAGTAAGACTGTCGTATTTTTTAAACCCGTATGTACCGTAATAGTTTTCAAAAAATTTTAGTTTTTCATCGTTTAGCAAAACGCTTGATTCGTAATCATTTACTAAATTTTTCGATAACTTAGTAACACGTAGTGTTTTATATTGGTTATGAAATGATTTATCAAAAACCATTGCTAGCCTAGTTTTTAAGCTGTTGTACATTTGATGACTTATGTCATCAAGATCCCACATATAGTGGTTGAGCTCGAATTTAGCTTGCGATATTCCGTTAACATTACTACCCATTAAGATAGTAGCAACACTCGGTACAATATCATCAAGGTATCTAGCATATTCCACAACATTATTTACCTCTTTGAACATATGTATCTTAGTGTTCTTTGTATCATAAACACCAACTAGTTTATGAAACTCGGGGTCACGTATGCTGTAGTTTTCTGGTTTTTTAGAAACATTGTATACTAAGCGGTTTTCTGAGTTAATTAGTTTATGAATGTGTATATCATTATCGCCTTTATACATAGCTACATTAAACACGTCTATGTCTTTTGAAAATAATATATTGATACCGGGTTCTTCGCTGTTTGATACATATTGCAACGGTTCATACAACTTTTTAAGGTCATCTATTAGTGTAAAATCATTTTCTTTTATATCAAGCAGTGGTTTATCGTAATAGATTGTATTATTTGATACAACTGGTTTATATTGTACCATTTTTTCAGAAAATATAGGAATAAAACTAGCATTTAATTTAGCATTTAATACTTTATTACCAGAGTTAACATCACCGAGCATCGATTGTACCAATGGCGTAAATGATGTTGCTTCTTTTATTTGTTTGTTTATTAACGATTGTTCATAAATTTGAATAAGACCACTATTATTATCCAAATCATAAAAGTTTGAACTTATTTTTTCTCTTGCTCTTTTATCTTTGAACTTGGTTTCTAATTCTTCAACAAGTTCATTATAATAATACTCGTCTGTTTTTGATGCTATTTTTATGTCTACTATTTTTTCAAACTTATGCTCTTGTATGTCTTCATAAACTTCATTAGCCGAAATAATCGGATCAATGTCGTCGTCTAGCAGGTCAAAATTAAACATATCATTATTTTCTTTTGCTCCTCCAATTGCATTCCAACTCAAGCTTTCGCTTTCTTGTAACATTATTAGTTCTGGATCATTTACGTTAAACATACCGTTATCGTCATTTTTAAAATAATCATTTTTTACACTATTTACCATGATTAAACTATATTATTCATACATATTTTTTTGTGTAAAAAGAAAAAATATTATTTAGTATAAATGAAACTATCGCAAGACTATATACAGGAAAATAACTTGGTAAAATTAAAAGATTGTAATAAAACTGAGTACGACCAAGCTATAGAAGCAATAAAACAAGTAATAAATAATAACGACAAATACGTAGACGCTTATTTTTTTGATCAACAAGATTTTTACTTGATAATTTGCCATTGTTTGGACATAGACCTCTATATAGAAAAATGCATGGTTAATTTGTACAAACATTTAATTTTGTGTCATCAAAAACCTAAACTAAGAGACACTAAACAATATTTAATTATTATTACTAGACCATTAATGTACTTAGAACCAATAGATGAAGACAGCGATTTAACAGAAATGTTTGAAGTATATTGGAACGATTCTTTGGTACCACCACCAAACTTAGAAAATCTATCAATTAATCAAAATGCAGATTTAGTAGTTTATAAATACACTGATTATACAACAATAAAAAAAGGTTATGCTAGCTGCAGTTATAATGAATCGGTATGTAGCGAATTACTTGAATTTTATATTGATATGCTAGAAATACTAGTAAAAAATAAAAACATTGAAAATATTAAAATAGTTGATGCGTAAAAAGAAAAAAAATCATTTAGTAAACTACGTTAAAGAAATGGAAGAATCCATATTAAGTAACAGTGAGTCTGAAAAAGAAATGACAACACAACAACAACCCATAAAGGGAATCGTGGTTGCTCGTGTAGATGAAAATGGCGATGTTATGAATAAGGAAAAAGGAGAAGCACCTAAACAAGAAGAAATAAATAGCAGTGATTCCGAAAGCGAAGACGAAAGAAGAAGACGCGAAGAAAGAAAGAAAATGAAAAAGCTAAAGCGTAAAGAAGAAAGGGAAAAGGAAAAGGAAAGAGAAAAGGAACAAGAGGAAAGAGAAAGGGAAAAAGAAAAGGAAAGAGAACAAACGGAAAGAGAAAAGGAAAGAGAAAGAGAAAGGGAAAAGGAAAGGGAAAGGGAAAGAGAAAAAGAAAAGGAAAGGGAAAGAGAAAAAGAAAAAGAAAGAGAAAGAGAAAAAGAAAAGGAAAAAGAAAAAGAAGCAGAACAGCGAAGAAAAAATCACAGAAAAAAAGTATCTATATATTCTGAGTTAGAAGATTCTGAAAAGAAATTTATTCTAAGAGCTATATACGACAAGTTAAATCTAAAAGAAACGCCCATTTATATGGATGACATAGCAGTACAATATGAAATGGAAGACAATATTGAAATGCATTTAAAAATGATTTGTAAAATGATAATAAGGATGAGAAATAATTAAAAAAATGATCATACTAAATATACGGCTATATAATGGAAAAGAAAAGGCTAACTTTTAAAAAGCGGTTTGAAGGTAATGACGAACAATATATAATCAGAAGAAACGTAATAAACCAGTTAAGAAAAACTTTTGACGATGAAGAAAAACTCACAGAAATAGAAAGTTATATTTTGAATTTAACATTAAACCAGTATAAAAAGCCTGCTGATTTTTTAAACAATGATTTCATAACCCTTTATACACATAATGCTATTTATGTTTTGCAAAATATTGATAAGAATAGTTCTTATTACAGTGGTATAAAAAATTTTAACAACATACAGCCAGAAGTATTAAATCCTGGTAAATGGAAGGAACATCGAATCCATTATGAAAATGTTATAAAAGAAGGAATGGAAAACAGATTAATAACTTCAAACCTATATACGTGTGATAGATGCAAGAAAAATAAAACTTATTATGAAGCAAAGCAAACACGTAGTGCAGATGAAGGAAACACTACATTTATTACATGTGCTAATTGTGGAAACAAATGGACAATAAGTGCTTAAAAAATGATTTGCAAATAATTATTAAATAAATAAATAATAAATGGTCGTTGAGTTTTGCGAAAAGTGTGACAACCTTATGGAATTATTGAACAATAATGACAGCACATTTTTACAATGCAAGTCATGTGGTAATATCAACAATAATTTAAACAAAATACACGATAAAAATTACATATACCGTGAAACATCAAATAATAGAGACTATAATGTAACGGTAAATATTAAATACGATAGAACATTACCTCGTATAAAAACAAAAAAATGCAATAACAAAGAATGTAATCAAAAAAATAATCCAGAGATCGTTGTATTTTCAAAAAACAGTGATCTTATAAAAGGTTATGCGTGTACTGTGTGTAACACGTATTGGGTTTAATTAAAAAATTTTTTATACTTTAACAAGCTTTGACTTAAGCCTTGTTGCATAATCTTGTCGGCGAATAACATCACGAGTATGTTCTCCGCCTCGTACCCACGATTCAATGACGTGTTCTACTCTTTGGGGATTGCCGTATTCAGGCAAAGTATAAAATCGATCAATAGAAACACCAGACGTAGTTTCAACGGGCTTAAAAGTAGTTGTAGCAATACCAGTACGAAGTGAAGAATCTAAATCTGGATTAATGGATACATTGTTTCTTCCTGGCATTTTAGCAGCATGACCAGTAAATGGTCTAGTAGCTAATTGGTTGATGTATCTCTTGTTAGTAAGATTGGAATTTCGAAGTCTAGAACCTTCATCAACTACACATGCGTTTTCATAAGGCTTGTAAAAATGCATAGGTTGACTACCAATACGATCAGCATATTCTTTTCTGGAATCACACCATTTATCTTGATTGAAATCAATTAATTGGTATACACCGGGTTGCATACTTTGGTATTCATCAACCAAAACAACATTTTTATCTTGGCGGAGACTTGTACGTTCGTTGATATTCATCCTTTATAAACTAGCACTATAAAATAATTTTACAAAAAGTATTTTTTTATTCACTAACAGTATAGTATGTCGTCTGTTCGTCGTGGAAGCCGTTTTCGTTCAGCATCAAAGCAAGTTATAAAAAATTTGAATGAAGCTAAAGAAGAAACATCCACTACTTTACGAGTTATAAAAAAGAAAAAAGAAGAATTAAATAATGTTATACACGTAGAAGAAATACGAGATAACGTAACAGATATTATAAGCAATATATCTGGAACAGTTACGGATATTATTAACTTACCTACTAATAATATACTAAAGTCGTATAGTGATGTCTATGAAAGTTGTATAAACGCCATTGTTATGATTATAACCTACGTAGGCGAAGAAGTAATAAACGGTACAGGATACTTTGTGCATTATCCAGAAAACTTGATTATTACTTCTCTTTCAAACATTGTACCATACAATAAAAAATACAATATTGATAATGTCACACGTGTAGTTTGTCACATAATACCAGAAAATAAGATATATGAGTGTACTTGTGTCGGTATTGATTTTATTAATGGTATAGCAGTACTAAAGCCAATTAATACTATTTCGAAATCAGAACACTTAAAATGGGGTAAGGGTACAAACGCTATTATTGGTGAACATATTATGTCATTTAACCGTGTAAGTAGTTCTGAACAAACTACGCCACTTTTATCATGTATTGTTACCCATAATCATTACCAAGCAAACTCTGGTATACCAGAAACTATTTTACTTAATAATGATTTAACTATGATATGTGACGGGCAGCCTGTTGTTAATATGTCTTCACAATTAATTGGTATGATAGTAACTCTTAAAAACATTAATAATCAAACTATTCAAAAGAGCTGTATCAATAGTAATATTATTGTAAACTCTATAAAGCGTATTCTTTCTTCATATAAAGACAATAAGTCTGTATCTATTGTTTACATGCAGCTTGGAATAAAATATGAACAAGTAACATTTAACGACATTGTTGACACTGGTTATGAAATTATTAACGGTATAAAGATTACTTCCGTGCATAAAAAGAGTAATCTCAAAAAACAAGTAAAAGAAGGAGATATTATTACACATATGAATGATATTAAAATAGGAAATGGAGACGACCATCATAGCTTTACTACATTAATCAATGTTATTGATCCAAATACTCTTGAAAATGCAGACTCTGTCTATATTACACTAAGAACATGTGACCAAAAACCCGCGTTTAAAACATCTGAAACATTAAAAGTAAAACTTATTAACGATACAAGATTAACAGCATCTGGTTACGTTTAAAATATTTACTATATTAATATTAAATGAAGCAATACCATGGTAAAAAAAGTGATATCATGGTTCCAGTTCCAACAAGTGTTAAAAAATGGGCTTGCATGGCTTTTGAGTTAAAAAAAGCTGGATTTAAAGGAGCTACTGATACTGGATGGAAGCGTGCAAAACAGCTTTCAACAAAAAGCGAAATATCCATTGAAGATCTTAGATATATGCGAAACTGGTATGCACGCCATGTAGTTACAAGTTATCCAGGATTTAAAGAATGGAAAGACGCTAAAAAACCATTGACATCTGATTGGTATAATAAAAGAGCTATTTTATCATGGCTAACTTGGGGTGCTGATCCAGGTCTTACATGGGTAAACAGTAAAACATCATTATTAAATAAAGTATTTAATAAAAATTACAAAAAAATAGTAAAATCTTAAAAGTTTGATACATTTATTAATTCGTTTAACTTGTGATACTCACGATAAACACCACCATTTTCTCGAGGGAAATTACGCTCAATAATAAGTGGTATTCTACCCATATTAAATTCCCGTCTAACAATTTCTTCTATTGTCATACCAGGTTCGACAGGGACCATCGGTACTGCACCGCCTTGCAATTGTGTTACACGAAGACTAAATGTTCGTGTAAATTCATATTTTGTAAGTTTATTACGTAATATACTATTACCTTTTCTTAAAATAGGAGAAACTTGTAAATCTTGTGAGTCTTGTAAATCTTGCGAGTCTTGTAAATCTTGTAAATCTTGCGAGTCTTGTAAATCTTGTAAATCTTGCGAGTCTTGTAAATCTTGTAAATCTTCAATACTATCTTCGCTATCGCTCATATATTCGTTTTCTTCTGACATTTCATTGACTATTTCTGATTCATTTGATTCGGTTTCTTTTTCATAATTGTTATTGTCATCAAAATCAACGTTCTCCATATTTTATTCTTTAAACTTTATAACAAAAGCAATCATTTTTTATTTTTATTAATTATATGTAACATAGAATCAGAAAAAGGCATTTGAATTTCATCGCGCAACAAAGAAGATATTTTTACTGATTTACGTACAATTCGTTGCATTGTTTTATCGACATTTTCAATACACAATAAATTATTTTTGTTATAACCATCGCGAATATCTTTGTTAATAATATTAAATACTTTATCATGCATTACAAAATTTTCAATGTTTCGAAAATTATTTAGTATATCTTGAATATTATCTTTATCAAGATTTTGTGAATCAATAAATAAATTTTTCAAACATTGAGAAGATTTTTTGTCGTACAAACTGTTCCACATTTTTTCTGTTACAAGTGGTTCATACTTTTTCTTTACACATTCTAAGTTAATATTTTCCAAATAAAGTGTTTCTAATTTTGAATCTGAGTTAATAATATTATAAAATATTTTTAAAGTAACATTTGAACAATGATGAATAAATAATTTTTTAATATTATTTAAATTATTTAAACTTGTGTCATTTAAATTTGGACAAAACCATAAATTTAATTCATTGAGTTCAATAAAATTGTTAGAAATAAAATTATACGAATTAATTTTAAATGGAAATGATAAAAATAAACTTTTAACTTTATCACTTTTTACATTATCAACAATTTCATTTGTCATACATTGTAACATAGGTGCTTTAATATTTTCGGAACTGTTTATAAATTCTTCCCATAATTCAATATTTTGTGAAAAAATAAAATCACAACTTGATAAAGAATCATTTTTATTTAAATTTTTTTCTTGTTTGTAATTTGAAAAAAGTTTTTTATTATTTTTTTTACTTATTTTATTTAATGATTCTTGTAAATTTTCGAATTCATTAATTTCAATTTTTTCATTTGTTTCTTCAAGAGAATTTTTAATAGAATTATATTGTGATTCAAGATCGTTTTCTTTATTTATTAATAATTGTGTAAACCGTGTACATTCAATTAAATAATATTTATTATTTGTACCAATATAAAATATTAATAAATTATTTTCAAAAATATTACTACATATTATAAATTTTGATTCTTGTATATTTTTATTTTCAAAAATTTTATCCCAATTTTCAAATATATTAAGTGTATAAGTATTATTTCCATTGAGAATACACCATCGTAACAATTCTTTTTCCATGTTTTTATATTATAAAGTAATTTAAATTTTTAGACCAAGTGGTCTAAATAATAATAGCATTTTTTTCATCTTCAGAAATAGTAATACTAAATCTTTTAATCCATTGATTTTCTGTTTTTAAAGCACTTCTGTCGTATAATATAATATTACCTTGATCATCCTTTTCAATGGTTCCATTTATAATGTGTGCAATATACTTTGTCCTGTATACCCAAAATTTGGTACCATCAGTTAATTTATCGTAATCCAAATTATTTAGTTCAAATATTTTTTTAGATGCATTGTAAGATTTTATTATACGTCCGTGCTGCACTTGTGTAAAAAAGTGTATATAATAATCTTTGTAGTAATCATCAACATTTAATATTTTACTTTGTACATTAAAAACAATATTATTACCGAAAATTTTCTCAATTGTTCCAGCAACAAAATTATCACGTGATTCATAAAGCTGTTGATTGTATTTTTTGAAAATAGTTATGTGATATGGTCTTGGGTAATCAATATATTTATTTGTTTCTATTACAGGCTTATAATTTACCTGACCAACACTGTTTATATCGTCGATTATATTCGAATACCACGATATTTCATGTTTTAATTTATTGGAACTTGGAACATAGCATACATAATCCTTTTCGATTAGCGAGTTTTGTGCGTAGTTTAGCGTACAATCAATAGCTGACGTCTTAATAACTCGTAAAAATGCATTAACGAGTTTTTCCTTTTTCAATGCACTGTTATTTATGGCAATATCAGTAGTAACATTTTCAATTTTTTCTTGATCATCTGCAAAAACACTGTAATATTTGTAAACATATACCGTTTGTTCATTCTCTGGCAATCCTATATGTGAACCAAGACGTCGAGCACGACCAATTACCTGTTGAATACGTATATTATTCCAGTATGGTTCCATAATATGCACTTGCTGAACCTGCTTTAATGTAATACCTTCGGCTGCAGCAGACGAACCCATGAATATTTTCATTAATTCACCATGTATATTACGAGGATGATTAAAAAATTGTTTTATTTTATGACGGGTTTCGTTCTTCATACCACCAATGAAATAACCGTATCGTGGCTTAGCACCAATAGTATCAAAATTAATAGTATTGATATTAGATTCGTTTATTTCTTGGTAACCAAGTCTTTTAAATATTGATTTTAATACTTCAATACCGGCATAACTCTTATAATGCGAGTATATAAATATTTTTCCTTTGTTACCATTACCAATTTTCATATTTACTAGTATTTTTTTAATTTTTGGACTATATGTACCAATATATTTTATGAATTTTTGTTCCGGATCTCGCAAATAGCTAGTATCGGTCATTAATGATTTTAGCATTTTAATACCAGATTCCTTTTTATCAACTTTTACAGTTTGGACTTGTACAAGACTCGGAATATGTGAAAGAGCTTTTGCTTTTACGTCTTCGCTATCCATAGCATCAAACTCTTCAAGAAATCTTAAATAGTCGTCTTTGTTTTCAAAACTACTCATAAGATCTTTTTGTTGCTTTTTTGACCAATCGGATACTTCATACGTAGGAATTAATAGTTCATATATTTTTACTTCTTCTTCAAGAGGAGGTGGTGGAACAAAATTACTTAATTGTCTGCTGTAATTTCTGTAAGTAGAAACAATATTACTGTCTTCTTTGTTTGAATTATTGTAATTCATTCTGTCTATTTTATTTTCATAATCACGAGCCTTTACATACATATTGTATTGATATTCACTCATATGAACATAAACTTCTTCTACTTCAATGTTAGGTAGTTGTGTACCAATAACACCATAGAAATATGAAAACAGTCCAGTAATACGCAGTTTGAACATTAGTTCATTTTTAATACCATCGTTGTCATCGTTTATGAATAAATTGTAAAATTCTTCACGATCTTCTGGAAATACTGCTTTATAATTAATAATAGAACTTTCATTGACAATACTTGTTTCATAATCCATTGGACCACGTAATACATTAGCAATAAGAGCAATTTCAAAAGGATCATTAATAATAGGCGAACCTGTTAGTGCAATTATTTTACAATTTTTAACATTCATAAGCCATTTATAAAACGCAGTTGCTTTTTTATTTTGTTTATTTGCCATCATTGAACCTAAGTTATGCGCTTCATCAACAATAACAATACAATTTTCAAGACGAGTTCTAAGAACATTATTTAATGGTGTACCATTACTTGATATAAATGTATATGAAGTTTTTTCCAAATATTTTTTTCGGTCAACACTACTTTTTATATTTTTAACGTCATCATTACCCCATTTACCTAGTTCTTCAACCATATTATCTGCAAGCGATGCAGGTGAAATAAAAACTATTTTATAACCTTTTTCTCTATAAGGTTCAGATATTTCAATTGCTGTACGCGTTTTACCAGAACCAAGTCCATGAATTATACCACATCCTCTATATGGAGACCCAAGAGACATAAATTCCTTAATAAATGCTTGATGAGGTAAAAGCATATTAATGTTTTCTTCATCTGCAGTACGAATTGAATCACTGAGTTTGTAATTACTGTAATTTTTATTTATCCATTGATTATACCCATAACGATTTGGTTTCATAAATTTACGACCATTTTTATCCATAAAATAAGGATCGGAATCATCGTAAAAATTATGACTTAGTATTTCCATTTGCAATATAGTTTTACAAATCATTTTTTAGTTAAATAATAATTAATATAATTAACAAGTTAAAAAAGACATTTACTTACGGGAGCTTCGGCGCTTAGAGGATCTGCGCTTCTTAGAGGTTCTGCACTTCTTAGAAGGAGAAGCACGACCCTTGCATGCCTTCATAGCTTGCTTACGGCTAACACCGGGATGATCAGCCTGATAAGCATCTAACTTCTTATTCCAAGCCTTCAAAGCAGGAGGCAGCGATCTACGCTTTCCACTTCTTCGCTTAGAGGACTTGCGCTTAGGGGACTTACGCTTAGAGGACTTGCGCTTAGGGGACTTGCGCTTAGGGGACTTAGACCTAGGTCCGGGCTTAGATTTGCAAGATCGGCGACGACCATGTGAGCATCTCTTTCCACCCTTCATGCTCTTGCGCTTAGAAGACTTCTTGTAGTGCTTCTTCAAGCTCTTGATCAACTGAGAGTTAGACTTCTTGCTGGACTTGCTGGACTTGCTAGATCGACGCTTAGATCCACGTCGACGACGTCCAGCACCAGTTTGAACACCACCAGTAGGGATAGTGTCAACAAATGAAACAAACGAATCAAGTGCAGCTTGAGAACCAGTAGTCATAACCTGTTCAAACAAATCCATAAACATCTTCTTCATCTGAGGATCATTAGCAATCTTAGACAAAGCAGCTGATCCTTTCTTAAATGCTTTCATAGCCGTAGCGGCAACCATGGGGCTAGCACGTTTTACCAACGAACCAAAACCAGCACCTTCCATATTCATAATGATGCTTATCTTATATAATACCTAAATATTTTTTATTGAAACTATGAAGAAAATTAAAAGGTTAAATGCTAAATGAAAGAATCTTTAAGTACCGAAAAAAAGAAACGAGGACGAAAGCCTAAGGAAAAACAAACGCAACCACCAGAAGAAAAAGTACACAAAAAAAGAGGACGACGTCCTAAATTAAAAGAAGACAATAATGAAACCAACAACAACGATAAAAAATATAGCATTTTTCAAGAAGAAAGTAACAAATTGTCAATAATATTAGATAGTTGCATAATACACCTTAAAGTAAATAATAAAGACGTATCTAACATAGACAACGAAAAAGAAACAACTGTGCCAGAATCATACAATGAAACTAATAATTTTGATACTATAAATGAAGAAGATGAAACAAATGGTGATAACTTAAATAACAATATTCAATTATACGAAATTAAGTGCCCAACATTTGATATTGCTAATTCTAATCTAGATTATTTGGAAAATATTCAATCTATGATACAGCCTTATACAAAAGATAAAAACAGTAATTTTAATATTATTGACATGAAATCAACACAATCAAGACGTAAAGTAACAAATGTTATGGATTTTTACAAAAATGGTTGGCTGGAAAAATCACCGTATGTATGTTGGAATTGTACTGAAATGTTTTCAAATTTTCCAATAGGTATTCCTATGAGCATAAGCGATACTCGAAAATTTAATTTGTACGGTAATTTTTGCTCATTTCCATGCGCTGCAAGGTATTTAATAGATAACGAAACAGGAGAAAGTATGCATGAAAAAATGAGTATGCTTTCTATGTTAGGTAAACAAATGTATAAAGACAAAAATTTTAAACTTGTAGTCGGTAATACACGGTTGTCTTTAAAAAAGTTTGGCGGTAACCAAACAATAGAACAATACCGATATAATAATGATACAAATTACAAATCTGTGCATACGTATATGCCACCTCTTGTTCCGGTTCTTCATTTAATGGAAGAATACGTAAATGACGTAAAGAAAAGTTACAAACGCCAAACAAAACCAATACATCTTGATACTGATAGCTTTATGGATAGATTCGATAAAGTAAGAAAAAATAATGCAGTTATAAAAGACGGTGTAATGAAAAATTTTATAGGAAATAATTAGTGTAACATCCCATAATAATATTCTCTTTGTCTCATTTGTTCGACACGTCTTCTTGCTTCCGGACGGTTTATATTACCATGTTCTCTGTAATAAGATTCAATTTCGTGATCTTCGTCTGGTTTATTATATGCATCGTCAATTTCTTTTTTAATTTCATCAATGGTTTTATTATGATAATCAATACCAAGTGATGATGCCAATATATAGGTTTCTCTGTCAATAGCCATTTGTTGGCATTTCTTTTGAAATATTTTATTTGCTTCTTTGTCCATATAAGTTTTTTTATAAACAAATCATTTTTTAGAAAGACGCATATGCACTATTTGGGTCAAGAGTACCAAAAACAGGTTTTCCAGCTATTGCTCCATTACCAAACTTGGTAGTATAACCAGGTGCATTATCGATAGTATTGGAATATTGTCTATTGGAATTAACAGCAGTTCCATCCAAAATCATAAAAGAACCTTGTGTAGACAAGTAGTTATCTTCATATTCGTTATGACCAGAAACATTTGATTGCTGTTGGACCTCAACTTGTTGCATTGCTTTTTGTTGTTCGGCAGTTTGATAATTAGTGGGTTCGGCTTGTTGAATAGGGCTCTCAACGGCTTGCGCGACTTGCGCGACTTGCACGGCTTGCGCGGCTTGCGCGACTTGCGCGACTTGCGAGACTAATGGAACCTGTTCTTGCTGTTGGTAACCTCCAGCTTGAGGAAATGCAGCATAATTGTTTGCAGATTGAAAGTTAAAACCTTGGAACATTATTATATTATAGTAAAATATTTTAAATAATAGTTTCTAGTGTAGTTACATTTTCATTTGTTTTACATTGTGCAACAAAATTTTTATATTTTTCAGAATATGTAAATAATAAATTGCAGTTATTTTTTTCTTTAAAAATATTTTGAAGCATTAAACTATTTTTTATTGTTGGTACAAAAGCAATACCATATTTTACTAAGTCTTCTTTATCTTTAAGAAACAATTCAATTATATCAGGTCCTTTAGGCGATAAAAAAGCATTAAATATTATTTTATTTATTCCTTCTTTAATTTTAATTGTACTAGTAGCTGTCTTTATTTCATTGGAGTTTTTGAACAGCTTTAAATTATGAAATGGTTTATTGAGAATCATTATAATATTTTTATTTTTTGCTCCATTATTAGGACGAAATACGAGTCCATTTACAATATTTTTATAGCTTAATGAAGGTAAATAATCTCTAATAAATGAAACAGTATTACACAAAGGAACAAATTCTTTAATTTGTAATTTTAGACTCGAGTTTTCGTCTATATTGTTTGTTATGTCTTTTAATAATTTTAATTTGTCTTTCATAGAATCATTGCATTTTTCACCTTTGTAAATAATTATATCAGAAACCAAATAACAAGAATTATTTATTATTTCCCCTTCTAAAATGCAGTCACCGTTATAAGATTTTTTAGATTTATAACTTAACAAGTATACATCTTCAGTAGGCTTGTTAATAAGAAGATACACCGTTGATTCTTTTATGATACTACAAAAAAGCAAAAAATATTTTGGATTTGTATTAAAATAAACCAAATGTTCTGATGTCTTCAAGGTGGTTACATCATCTTGATCCATAAATTTAAAATATTTATTACCACTATTCATCTGTATATCATACTTGGTCTTAAGGTATTCTAATAACGATTTTTTAGCATCGTTATTAGTTAGTTTATAAACTGGAATTTTATTTTCAAAAAGTTTTTCTTGTGTCATGTATTGTTTTTTTAAAATTTTTTCAAGAATATTACCATTTTCTGCATAATTACCTTCATAATGCAGCTTAGTATTTACCATTCCATTACGTGTTTTAAGCATAATCTTTTTGGTTTCAATATTACTATAATTTTTTTTTATAGAAGAAATCATGTTTACATAAGCATACATTAATCCTTTAAATCATTTTTAAAAATAAAATTTTCGCAATTTATATTTAAAGAGTTTTTTAATGTTTTTATTACAAAAATAGCGTATTCTTGCTTCTGTTTTAATATAAAACTATCGATACTATCCTTAATACGGTCCGCTTGGTCCACTTGGTCCGCTTGGTCCGCTTGGTCCATTTTAAAAAATAAATTTTTCAATCATTTTTGTCCGTAAATGTTAAATTTTAAAAATGTATAAATAAATTAAAATGAATGATAAATTTAGACACGACCTCAACAAGTATCTAAATGGAGAAGTTGATTCCATGTACGAGGAAATAAAACAAACAACTAAAGAAGAAAAACATCATAGTCGAAGAGGACATCATAGACATATACGTTCTAGAGACCCACCAAAACAAGAACCACAAGAACCACCAAAACAAGAGCCTAAAAAATATCAATACGAGGTATTTAACCCGTATCCACAAGAGCAATATATAAATCCAAATTCTGCACAACGAATGAAAGAAATATATGCAATAGATTACTTAGATAAAACAAGTGATGATGATGTAAAGCGCTATGCCAGTGAATTAGCTACTAAAATATTAAAAACACAAACAAAAGTAGATTACTACAAGACAATAAAGAAAAAAACGTCAGTAAAACTAGAAGAATACAATAAATTAAAAGACGAAGAGTGTGATCCTCTTATGCAAGTATTAACTACCAGTTCTATTGATAATATAGTCGTTGACGGTCAAAAATTCACTGTTGTCAACGGTAAAAAAAAGAGATATATAAAAATTTCAAAAACAAAATAAAAATTATTTTTATTGCTTCATTTTTAATCGTACATACACACCTTGCTCCGGTATCGAATCAAACCCCATAGACCCAAGATCTGCCATTATAGAAGAACAAACAGTATCATTAATATCATTAGTAAGCGAAATACTGGTATCTAAGTCGACAAAAGAGCCTACTTGCATTTCTTCCGAAAGCGATACAAGCTCATTTTTTAATATTTCAAACCGTTGTTCCATAACATTTATTGATTTTGTTTGTATATATTTTTCAATAAGTTTCATAAAATCTATTGTAAAATTAATTTCTTCGTCTTCCATTTAAAAATATTTTTTTGTTTTTAAGAGCAATTTTCCCGATGTTCTTGGTCTTCAAGTTCAACAAGTCGTTGTTGTTTTTCAATATCGTTTTTAAGACGCTTTGCTTCCTTTTCCATAAGCTTCTTTTTTAGTCTTTCTCGTGTAGGATTAGAAGTTTTATTTACTGTATTTGAAGACTGTAGTTCTTGCTTTCTTTCTTCAAACATTATGTCTCTGTTACGATTTTGTTCATTGTATTTTGTCATGAGCTTATTTAACTCCGGAAGCATATATTCGGAGTCTTGAATAGCATCCGGACTAGGATCCCATGGTACCCAAGTACCAACAGGGGCAATAGCAATACCTACACCACGTTCGTATTTTATAAGTTCTTGACATCGTTCTGTGGCTTCTTCGTAAGTTTTATATGAACCTCGAACCTTAAATCCACGAATACTGCATTGTTCATCATTAAAATTCTTTTGGTATTTTTCAAGTAGCTTTTGGTAGTTATTGTCACAATAAACAATATATTTATCGTTTATGTCCTTGTAATTCAAATAAAACTTTCGGGCACATTTGCTAACAAATTCCGATTCATTAACCTTATTATTGCTTGCTATTAATTTTATTTTTTCAACCATTTCTTTATCTTGATCGCTTAATGAAGAGCCATACGAATCGATAATATTTTCAAAAATATTATTTACCAAATTACTTGCTTCTTTTGCCATATGTTCTGCAGAAGAACCAATATAATTGTTTATTTCTTCGTACATAAAGTTATTCATATAGTAAAGCTCTCTTTGTTGAATTAGATTTTCTGGTGACACAAATGATACACAACACCATTCTTGATTCAAGATTCGAGGGTCATCCACAAGAGATTCGTATTTTTGTTGAGAATGAGACATAATTTAGTTTTACTTTTTATTTTAAAATAACTTTATTTTTTAGACGAATTCGTGTGTTTAAACTCCATTATTTTAATTTTAAAAGTAAAGCATGAAAAACATATTGATTATTAATGAAAATGCAGACCATAAAAAAATGTCCAAAAATCACTACTCTTTAACCAAAGGGGAAAATGTTGCTTATTATTTAGCATTACAAGAAGGATTAACTGTTTATTTTTTAACAACAGGAAATAGTGAAATAATTAATAATATACACTATAAAAACAGTATAACAAAAGATTTTTTAAAAAATATAGACTATGTATTGTTTATAAGAGAAACAAATATTCATAATATACTAGAAAGATACAAAGATCTAAAAGAAGTACTTGATACAAAGAGCATAAAAATTGGAATAAAAGGCGATTCAGTATCATGGATAAAAAATAAAGAATTGCGTGATTGGGTATTTAAAAATTACAATAAAGACTTGTATGATTGGGGTTATAATTTTTTCGATATAATATACGTACAGCAGAAAAAATCACTAGCACCTGCACAAAAACTATTAAAAAAAGATCCTTTAAAAAAATTAAAAACCTCTAAAATGGGTGTACCAGATAAAATAATAGATTTTTCATGCATTGAAAATAATTTTCTTACTACTAAGTACGTAAATGCTTTTTCGGAAAACACTAAAAATGTTGCATTGTTACCATTTAAATTGCAAAGTGCATTTAAAAATTTAAGTATATTAAATGAACCGTGTAAACCGTGTAAACAAACTAAACCGTGTAAACTTATTTACATTGGAAGAATAAAAACAGACAATGGACGTATTGCAACTATGATGAGCGAAATAATGAAAGAACTAGGTAATAGTTACGAACTACATATATTTCCAGGTAAATTTATTTTACCGGATGTAGACGTAAAAGACTATAGTCCTAAAAATACTATACATCTTCAATTTTTACGAGATAAAATATTCTGTAACAATGAAAATGTTTTTATTCACTACCCTTTTGAACACGACGAAAGATTAAGTTATTTAGTACACGCTGATATTGGGATCGATTTTAGCCCAACAAGACCATCCAATAATCCCAGTCCATATGGTAACTCGAAATTACTCGACTATTGCTATGCAGGACTACCTGTTGTTACAGAAGCAAATGTAGGAAATATTGAACTTGTACAAGATGCAAAAAATGGTATTGTATTACATGATAATGCTAGTGTTTCGGAATATGCTACTGCAATAAGAATAGTATCTAAATTAGAAATAAACAAAGAATTTGTACACAAAATAACAGTTGCTAAAAATAATTGGTACGATATATGCAAAACTATTAAGCATGATTTCGAGTGTTAAAGTCGCATTTTTTCAAGTTTTTTAAGATTAACAGGCACTATGTCGTTATTGGTTTCATTACCATAAGTAATCAACCCTATGTCTGTATCTTGATTATTTTTTTTAGAGCTCGTAGCTACATCTATTAATTTTTGGTCCATTTCTTTATCGTACTTGTTATTTAAATAATTCATATATTTACAATAATTATTGTAATTAAAATCTTCTGGTTTCCAAGAAATAAACAACCTATTTGCTGTGTCGTATTTTACAAAAAAACCATTAAGTCGTAATCTTTTAACAATATAATTTCTAAGATCAATTGAGTTATATTGAGGGTGTCCTATTTTAAACGGTGGAATATCGTAAGTACATGTGTATTGTTTGAATACTGATGCACTTTTTTTAATTTTAGTCGTACAGCTTGTAAAAAAGGTTTCGTACAATTTATGCTTTTCTCTGTTTCTTCTTGCTTGACTGTCATATAACTCTTCTATTCGTATAAAATTTTCCATAATATATGATTTAATGCGATAAAAAATAACGAAAATTTTATTTATCATTGTAAATGAGTGAAGATGTGTTTAGAAAAACGTTAGTTACTGTATTTACTGCAATCCAAAAAGAATTTCCAGAATTTGATAGACAAATAAAGAAATGTTATATTAATTATAATAAATCGGATATTAATGAGTATATAACTTTTACAAAAAATTCATTTAAGCCGTACTTAAAGAGTATACTAACATCCGATACTAACATGTTTGAAAAGGAAGAAAAAGTAAAACTGATAAGAGGTCTTGATTTTAAAGAAATATGGGCAACTCATCCAAATGAATTTTTATTTTTGTGGGGTCATCTACAACGGCTATATATAAGTATATATAATTACTCAAAAGAAAATGATATACCTGTAAATGAAGAAGAAGAACGCTACGCTAATAAATTTATCGAAATTGTAAAATTAGACTATGCAATACGTGATGAATTGAAAAGTTTAGATAACCCAACTAACAATGCTGAATTCAAAGCGATAATGGATAAACTTAAGGAAGTATTTGAAGACAATAACAGCATACTTACTCGTACTTTAAAAGAAATTATTTCAGAAATTATACCTAATAATTTATCCAATCCAGAGCAATTTATCCAAAGTCTTATTAATGGTGATAAAATAACTGAAATTACAACTAAACTTACAGAAACAATTAAGCGTAAGTTTGAAGAAGGTGATCTAAAAGAAGAAGATATACAGTATGACCTTGAACGAATTCAAAAAATATTTGAATCGTCGGGAAAACATTCGTTTATGAAAGGCGTTATAAATAATATTAAAAAAGAAAATGATCAAAAATAATAAACCACTATTAATGGAACTAGGGCACATAATTTTGGAAAAAAGAACTACATATGGTACTAATAAAAAAGGAGTACCATTGTATCGTTTTGTATCGCATCAAGGTAACAACACTAAAAGAGTTGTTGCATACAAAAAAGTAAATAAAAACGAAACAACAAACGTTTATGCTGTTGTGCAACCAACAGAAGACACTAATAAGGTATCTATAGTACAAATAATAGGACAAATTGGAAATAAAGCAGCAGAATACGAGTATTTACTACATAAAAATAATTTATTAAGCAAGCAAATTAAAGTACAACAACCAAAATGCTATTATGAAAATATTATAAACGAAGAACTAACACGACGAGAATGCATAAATGCATTTACAATAGACCCTGCTACGTGCAAAGACTATGATGACGCATTTAGTGTTCAAACAATCTATAACAGAATTATAATAGGAGTGCACATAGCAGATGTATCCTTTTTAGTTCAACCAGAAACAATGCTTGATATCATAGCCTTGAATAATCTTTCTACTGTTTACCCAGCTATAAAGGAACCAATACATATGCTACCAAAAATTATTTGCGAAGACCTTATGAGTTTAAAAGAAAAAACTAAAAAGTTATGTGTATCTGTTTATTACACGTATGAAAACAATAATTGTATAAATTACAAAATAGTAAGGGATTCCGTGTATATAAAAAAGAATTATTCTTATGAAAACGCTATTAGCAAGGACATAAATACGCTGTTTAATTTATCCAAATCAAAAGATAGTCACGACCTTGTTGCATATTGGATGGTAAAAACTAACATAACAATAGCAAATGAAATAACTAAAAACAAAAGCTGTATATTACGTGTTTATAATGGAAAAAATGAAAATCTAAATAATAATTTAAATGAAACACAAAAGTTACAATACAAAGGACTGTACTATGATAGTGCTAATTATATAATTTCGAATAACAAAGACGATAAACACAGTATGTTTGATAATATATACACACATTTTACATCTCCTCTTCGAAGATATTGCGATATAATAGTTCACAGGTATTTATTTAGTGATTACAAAATTGATGACAGCATAATAAAAAGCATAAATAATAAAAATACTCTTTTAAATAAGCTCAAAAGAGGCGAAGAAAAATTAAATATTATTTATGAACTCGAAGAATATTGGTCAAAAAATACTATTCACTTTAAAACAACAGGTATAGTACTTAAAACCGAACCATTGTATGTAAGCATAAAGATACTAGATAAAAGCTTTTTACTAAAAGTAAAAAGCGAAAAAAAATTCGAGCTATTTAACAGTGTTATAGTATTCCTTATACCAACAATAAAACACGAAAGAAAAAAATTATTAATAAATATTCAATGAATTAATATTATTTGTTTCAGTGTATGGTATTCCACCTGGTACTTTATTGATACACCATTTAAGAATATCTTTTTTAAAATTTATGTTTGGTTCCTTAGAAGTTATCATTATTACTTCAATATTTGATGTTTTTTTTATTAATTGGTTATACACGTTATTCAGTTTATTTAAAATAGAAAAATTACAATCAAAGGTATCGTATACAAGCAAGTATCCACAATGTACTTTATTATAAGTCATCAAGTTATAATTATTGTATAATCCTACTGTAATCCAAATATTTAAATTTCTTTTTTCTACGTGTTTAAAAACTGCACATTTTGGATTTATGTACTTTAAGTCTAATTTCGAGTTAAAAATATGTTTAACAGATTTTTCAACGCATTCATTTATATCAATAAATACGATGTTTTGCATTCTTTGATATATATTAGATTTATTTTTACAAGTCGGTATATTCATCTGATACAGGTGTTACACAAACTTTTAATTCTCCTATGTCACTAATAGGACACTTAAATATAATAGGACATTCTTTTTTCATGCATATTTGTATTGTACTTGAAAGAGATTGGAACTTAGTAAATTCAACTATTTTATTTAGATTAAATGTAGCGTGATAGTGCTCTTGTTCTTTAGATTCTTCTGGATCATTATTAAGAGGTACATAAGTTTGTTGTCTTGAACTGTCTCCTTTAGCTTCAAAAATTAGTAAGTTATTATCATGTATTATGGTAATGGTATTTGCAGCAATATTTTTAAATTCGCGACACACTTTTTGAAATGTTTGTGACGACATATTTACAATTAAATTGTAATCTTTATCGTTAATATGCAGTTCTTCGTCATTAACATCAAGAATATTTAAATATCTATCGCTTACCCAACTACTTCCAGCTAACGACGAACCACCCTTTGCATACACACTGAAACCCATAACATTTTCTTTACCCCTTTCAATAAAAAGTGTTAAAATTTCATCTCGATAAATAGTCTTTAAGTGGGAATAAAACTTATGAGCATTAATACCAACAGTTAGTTTATCCTTGTTGAGTACAAATTGGTTCATGCTATCAGCATTGAGTTTCATGTGCACAAGTGCAGTATGCGAACCATCCATATCTTTTATTGTAATACCGTCTTTTGTAATACGCATATTTGTATCGTGTTCAAGTGTTCCTTTAATAATTTCAAAAAGAGTTTTTATAACATGACCTTGAACCGTCTTTGCATAAAAAAGTTTATTGTCGTCATATTCTGTCATTTACAACTATGTTAGTTGTTTTTAAGCACCTTTTCAAAATAATTTTTAAAAAATGATTTAAAAAATCCCTGTATAGTATATTATACAGCACAACAACCCTAAACAAAGAAACTCTATTTCAAGAAACTAATTATGTCGAAGTCAGATATTGTTACTAACTATTCAGACATTAACCCAACATGTACTAAGATCGGTGAAGAAGGAAATGGCGTTCAATTTGGAGAACCAAAACTAAATCAATATGGAGGAAGAAGCATTGCTATGAAGTACAACAACAAGAAGCCTCTATGGAAGCTTCCTAAAATGCGAGCACCATTTGGTATTGGTCAGGGTGTTCAAGGAAATGGTTTCAACTTGCAATTAAGCATTGATAACGACAATGATCATGCAAACCAACTTGAAACAATTTTGCAAAATGTTGACAAAAATTTTGTTAACTATTCTTCTGAAATTGCCTATGAACTAGGCATTACAAAGAAAAAGACGGATGCTTCTTCCGCAAGAAGCGTTGTCGAAGAGCGATACAATCCTATTGTCAAGTTTGCTAAGTACAGCAAGAACAAAGCACCAAGTCCCGATTTGATTGGAGAACACAATCCTAATTTTCCAAATTATATTCAAGTAAATATTCAAATTCAAGATTCTGAAGTTACTACAGAGTTTTATGACGCGTCTGGTTCAAGAATACACATCAGAGATGTTGATGAACTACTAACAATTATTCCTCGACATTCCAGATGCACTGTTCTTGCAACAGCGTCTTGTTGGTCTGGAACACCTGGTTTTGGTATTTCTCTTAAAGCTCATCAAATCAGAGTATACGCAAACAATGCTATTCCTAAGGGAGTATGTTTAATCGATGATCCCGAAGACAGTCCAGAAGAAGAAGAAGAAGATAGCAGTGAAGAAGAAGAACAAGAGGAAAACAAGGTTCCTGTTCTTGAAGAAGAAGAAGAAGCGCAAGAACTTCCGATTCCGATTCCAGTAAAGCCAAAGCGCAGAATTACTAAAAAGACTGAAAACTAAAAACTAAAAACATTTTTAAAATTAAATTAAATTACTTTAATTTATGACACCATCACAGTTTGATTTTGATTGCATTGCTAGAACACGCTATTATAAGCGTCATATGGAAAATTGTTTAAAACATAATTATACACGCGATATATGCGATAAAAGTTTCAATGATTTACATATTGACAGAAGCAAATATATTAATGTAGTACAAAAAAGTCCTTTATGGCTAAAACTCAGGGCATTGTCAAATGGTACTGCAAGTTCACTCGGTAAATACATAATGGGGGACAAATGGACTTCCGAAGACCAACTAAATGAAAATTGGTATAATAAAATAGAACAACCTATTACACAAATGATGGAAGCACATATGAAATGGGGAACAACATACGAAGATCTTGCACTTATTTGCTTTGCAGAACAATACGATGTATGTGCATTACAAGTAGGAACATTACGTGTCGATTATTTTGACATACACGAAAACTACAAGTTATTTTTTCCTTTTTTACCAGATTTAAAAATAGAAGATAACAGTAATTTTCATTTGCTTATTTCACCGGATGGCATAGTAACCAACCATAAAAATAAAAAAATAGGTATGCTAGAAATAAAATGTATGAGTCCATTTTACCATCTTGAAAACGAAAACAACAACATAATATGGAGTCATAATATGGAAAACAGGCAATGGACAACTGTAGATAAAATACCACATGTGTACTTTATACAAATGTGTTTACAGGCATTAAGCGGTATTATAGAGTTAGAAATGGACTTAAAAGATACAATGTACTTTGAACGCTGGAGTCCAAAAGGATTTTCCATATTTGAGATACCATTTCAAGAACTTTTTATGATAGGAATACTGGTTAGCGAGTTATATTTTTCAATTTTACAAAGAACAAAAAATAATAAAAAAGCATATCCGTTAAATGAAGAAGAAACACAAGTCTATTCTCATATAACCAAGTTAAAAAAAATAATTTTTAAAAAAATTAAGCACAAATATTACGATATTCGAGACAAGCATCCATATTACGACCTTTTTCAAAATTATTATTTTGTAACAAAATACAGCGAATTTACAATGAAAAAAGAAGTAAAATCACAATGTTTGATATAAATAATATTATTTATACTATATGTCATTGATTAATTATTACATAATACACTGTAACAATCATAATGAACGATTAAACAATATAGAAAATAATATAAAATCTGTTATACCAGAACTTGAAATATGGGATGGAACATGCGTTACTACAATAGAACCTAACATTTCAAACCAGTTCAAACGTTATGACACAAATATCGAGTATGACCCAAAATTTTTTAATATTAAATATCCTGGTCAAATTGGTTGTTATTTAAGTCACCATTTACTAGTAAAAAACATATTAAATAATCTTCCAACAACTGGATACACGCTAATACTAGAAGACGACATAGAAATAAAAAAAGAATTAAAAACTAAACTACACAATATAATAAACAGTGGAGTTAATTTTGACATAATATTTTTAGGACTTATACACGACTACAAACAAACTAATAATAAATTATTATACGAGCTACCAAATGACTGTGTAGAAGGTAAAGGTACACACTCTTTGTTTATATGTAATAAGAATGCAGGTAAATTATACAAAGAAAATTGTTTCCCCAAAGGTCCAATCGATGTTCATTACGGAATATTAAGTGTTCATAAAAAAATAAATTGTTATTTTATTTATCCGTATTTATGTAATCAAATGCGAACACAATTTGCATCAACAATACAATGTATTTCAACACGTAAAAATTCGCGTAAAAATATTCGACCATCCATTAATTATACTACTTATGCAGATAAAGTTCGATTAAAAGAACAACAAGCTTCACAAGCTCCAAAAGCTCCAAAAGCTCCAAAAGCTCCAAGAGCTCCAAAATTAGAGCAACAAAAAACAATTAAATGTATTCGCAAGAAAACTAACAAAAAGCCTTTTAAATCCAAACAATAATTTATTTATATATAGTATATATGTCAGTTTTAATAACAGATAACATTAACGTATTACAATCAAGATTAACAAACTTTAAAGTTTGCAATCTTATTACTACTTATATATCAAAAGATTCCATAGAAGAACTTAAACAGACGTATAATCAAGCATTTAGAAGAGGAACATTGCGATTTAAGGATTGTAGTTTTGATAACATTGAGTTATATCCATCTAAATTCGAAAGTTATGAAATCATAGTTGAAGCAACACCACAAAATTCAAATGTATTTAAAGTAGTAAGCACTGTTATTAACATGAAAAATGTTATTAATAAACCAGTAAAAATTAGTATACTACAATGGGATAATATAGTGACAAGAAAAGCAAAATTTGAAAGACCATCTGCATACGCTACATTGTTATCCAAAAATGAATTAAAAAATTCAGATATAAGTGACGATCAAGGAATTACTAAAATAATACAATTTTAAAAAAATATATACTGTTTTAATATATGGATTTTGTAGGAGAAAATACTAGTTTATATAAAAATAGCTCTGTCAAAGAAGTAACTCCAAAAAATTTTATAAATGGAAAAATAAATCTCAAAACAGATGGCTTTTTAATGTGTTATGCACAATGGTGTCCACACTGTGTAAAACATGTTGAAACGTGGAAGTCGTTAGCAAAAAAATTAAAGAATACGTCATTTACAATAGCAGCATTAGATTGTGTTGAGTTCAAAGATTTAGCTATACAGTTGGATGTCTCTATGTTACCAACACTTTTTTATTTTAACAAAGATGGAACCATGGAGCGTTTTTCTTATGAAATAAATGAAACTAATTTACTTAATTATGCTTGTTCATCTAAAGGAATCTTGTGCAATTACGCGAATTAGAGCATTTTATTTTTTTCTCAGTTGTAATTATATTAGCAACGAGATATGTCTACAATTTCTTTGGATGAAATAGAAGTTTACCGAAAGCGTATTATTGATAATTTGAGTGAAATAAATAATAATCGTTATAAGCTTAAGCCAAATGATTTTACTACTCTTATTAACTACCACAAGTACGTGTTAAACACGTTAAACAATATGGTTAATGTTCGTACTGTTGAAATGAACAATGCCTACGGCAAGCCAGTAGGGTCTTTGTATCAAAAAGGTCAATATGAACAAAATAACATGCATATTGTTACAAATTACGATGGTACTACCAAGGTTGTGAATTCAACTGATTTAAAACAGAGTAACGAAGAATGGGCTGCACCTTTTTCAGATTCACTGCTCATTAATCCTCCATCGTTTATTTACCCTCCTCAAAATGTATATACTCTTCCAGCAAAGCGTTAAACATTGAATACATTTATGTCAACTAGTCTTCCTGTTAGTTCTAATGTTTTTGGACATTTTGTATTTTTATTAAAGCGTATACATTCTGGTATTGTTGTGCTTTCAATAATAATATTTTTTTCAATATAAAAGCGTCTTACGCCTTTATCTATTTGCATATTTAAAAGAGTAAAACTTAAATCCATAATAGTATCACCTTCTAAGTAATTTTCATTTTTTAGCATTTCTATGTATGTTGCTATTGTGTTTATAACATAATAAGAAATTTGTGGATCAATATTAATATTTGAAAATAATACATAGCGTGTTTTCACAGATGATATATAATTTTGACGCTCATTTAATCGAGTTAGTTTAGGAAAATTTAAAACAGCATCCTGATAACTAATAAGTGATTTATGCATATATGGGTTATTAGTATAAATTTGTTTTTCATTATTGGTTTTGCTGTATAAATTACCGTCATTCAACATTTTAATAGGAATAAAATGTGATTCAACATTGTTACAAAGGGTTTTAATAATTTCATTTGTATAACTGCTAACAAATAGTGCAACAGTAATTGAATTTCCATATTCTTTTATTAGTGTTTCGTCGTCAACCTCATATAAAACAACATTATCAATATTGATTCCGCATAATGCTATTATTTTACGACTAAAAATATTATTCATGCTATTTGGAAGTCCAATACACACGCGACATTTTCGATTATTTTCTATTTCATTAAAGTCCATAAAAGTTGCATTTGAATTGGTAGAAAGCACCATAAAATGTGCATCATAAAGCGAGCTTATGTAGCCTAGTTTAGATAAATCATTATTATATAATTCAAATTCTGTTGCAACACCAAAGTCCGTGTTATTATTTATGGTTTGAACAATAGCATCACTGTTTGTAGATACTTCGACAACATTTAGTTTAAATAGTGCTTCTTTTTTAAAATTTTCTTTTAAAAGAACCTCTAAATAATTAGCAAATTCTAAATTTCTGTCATTAAAAGAAGCAGCATAATTTATTACACGTTCTTTTGAAAGATAAAATTCTTTGATAAACGGGTTATATACCTGTAGTTTATCGTAATAAATATAAATAAGAAATACTGCAACTATTAGAGCACTAAGTATATAAAGCTCCATTATAACTTAAATACAGATATTTTTCGTGCGTAATTATCTATAAAAATGAAAATTATTATACATTAAAGATGACAACAACAGTACATGGAATATTTTTTTCAAAAGAAAATAAGGAATATGTTTCAACGTCTGTTTTTAAAAATGTTAAAGACAAACTAGGAATCGAGTTAGATGAAACATTTTTAGAAATTCTTCTTGTTACTATGGCAGATGTATACAAAAATACACAAAGACCACACAATATAGATATAAATAGTTATGTATCTATATTAAATAACAATGTCATAATACGTTGTATTGACAAATGTAAAACTAGTAACATTAGTAAGTTAGCACAAAAAGAAGCAAGTGAAAGAGAATACCAATTTAAAGAAACTAGTCCAATACCAAGTACTTCTTCCGCTTCCGCTTCCGATCCTTCTTCCGCTTTCGCTCCTTCTTCAGTTCCTTCTTTCGTTCCTTCTTCAGTTCCTTCTTCCGCTCCTTCTTCCGCTCCTTCTTCCGCTCCTTCTTTCGCTCCTTCTTTCGTTCCTTCTTCCGCTCCTTCTTTCGTTCCTTCTTCCGCTTTCGCTTCTGCTTCCGCTACCAAACCAAAAAGTGTAAATATGACGCTTGATTTTAGAAAAGATCTCGTTGATATAGACGAAGATAGCTACTGTCTTGTAATGAATAATTATTATACACACATTATAGGTATAGAAGTAAAAAAGTTAATGATAGAGTTATGTGAACCAGTTGTTAACGAACCGTATATATACGTCGATATTGAAAATATTATTGAAGAAGATAAGCATTATACCATAAGTAATAATCAAAAAGTTCTTGGTCGCATGGTACAAACCAATACAATTTGTAATAAGTCTATGTATATTTTTGAACAAGAAGATTGTATGTGTAGTTTTAATGAACCCATTGATATGAACCACATATATCTAACATTATACGACTACACTGGTTCAAAAATTTCATTGAAAAATATAAACGTATACAAAGTAATAAATATTGAAAATACAAATAAAAATCAGATCCTTACTAGTTATATAAATATTGTAAAACCAAACAGCATAATAGACGTCTGTTCTAATAAAACATTTAAAAAATATACTTTGTGGAAAAATAAACCTTTGGTCGTAAAAGAATCAAAAAGTAATAGTATTATTGTAAATGAAGAACTAAAGACAAATAAAAGCAGTAAATTAGTATTAGAAAAAGAAAAAATAAACTGCAATATTTCAATAAAACTTATGTTACAATAATTTTAATATGAAAAATGATTTGTAAAAAAAAGATACTATCATTATAATGTCTCTATCAAGGGAAATACGTTATACAGAAGACGTTGGTCGTGTTAAAAATGTTCAATTTGGCATTCTTAGCCCAGAACGTATATTAAAGCAATCTGTGTGTGAAATAACCAAATCATACAGACACCAAGATGACATTACATCAAATAATAAATACGGTACATTACACGATCCTAGAATGGGTACTAATGACAGAGCTATAAAAAATCCATTATCAAAATTAACCGTAAAATATGACCCAGGTCATTTTGGTCATATTAACTTACCAAAGCCTATTATGCCTGTGCATTTTATGGAGTTTATTATCAAAGTTTTGAATGCTGTTTGTTTTAGATGCTCTGCAATACGCATCGAAAAAACAGAAAAACAAATTAACGAAATCAAAAAGCGTAAAAGACAAAAACGCATGGAATACATTGACCCTATTGTAAAAAGACAAAAAGTTTGCCCAATATGCAAAGCCGATTTACCGGGTGTACGCGAAATGAAAAATGCTATTTCTAGTATTGAAGTGGTAAATGGCGGAGATTGCCCCAAATTTGAAAAATCGTCAATATTAAACGCTGAAATGGTGCTTCGTATTTTTAAGCTTATAAATGATGAAGACTGTGAGCTTATTGGATATGACCCAGTTCTTTCTAGACCAGAGTGGATGGTATGGACAGTTTTTCCAGTGCCTCCTCTTTCAATGCGTCCATCTATTAAAGATGAAACAACAGGTAAATCCGATGACGATGATCTTACCATTAAGCTTAATGATATACTAAAGTCATGTGAAGAATTACGCAATTTACTCGGCAATGAAAAAGAAAATGTTAGTGATAAAACCGATATGTCTAACCGCATATCAGAATGGTGGAATTGTTTGACTTATCATGTTTCAACGTATATTGACAACGATGAAAGAAATGGTAATACGCTTTCAAATGGAATGCCAACATCTAAGAGTAGAAACGGTCGACAATTAAAAACATTGCGTTCCAGAATAAAGTCTAAGAATGGACACATACGACAAAATCTTATGGGAAAAAGAGTCGATCATTCTGCACGTACTGTCATTACTGGTGATCCAAATATGAGTATTAATGAACTCGGGGTTCCAGTTGATATTGCTAATAATCTAGCATATCCGGAAACGGTTAATAAATATAATATTGGATATTTAAACAACTTGTTGCAGCGTGGAAAAGTAAAATGGATTATTGAAAATACAAAAATAAATCCACAAACTATCGATGTCGAGTTTTTAAGAAAAAGCGGAAAACAACCTAAGCCTATCAAGGAAGGAAATATTGTTTGGAGATACCTTCAAGACGGTGACATAGTCTTTTTCAATAGACAACCAACGTTGCATCGAATGAGTATGATGGCACATAAAGCAGTTATATTAGAAGGTAAATCTTTCCGTTTAAATGGTTCGTGTACGTCTCCATATGCAGCAGATTTTGATGGCGATGAAATGAATATGCATGTTCCTATTTCCGAAGCATGTCGCTATGAACTCGAACATCTTACTATTGTTTCTACACAAATTGTAAGTCCACAAGGAAGCAAACCAGTTATTGGATTAATTCAAGACAGTTTATTGGCATGGCACTTAATTACAAAAAGAAACAACAATATTCCATTGAGTGTTTTTATGGATATAAAGGGTCTTTGGGTAGATTCAAACATTTCCAGTACAAAAACAGATACAATTGATCTTGGAACGCACGACTTTATTTCTAATGTATTACCTAACATTACACTGTTTAAAAAGGGTGATAGTTTTTCCGAAGAAGATCTTACAGACGAAACTATAAACAGTGAATACATCAAAATATGTCGACGATTTGGAAACAAGCTAGAAAACATAAACCAAAAAGCAAAAATTAAAAAAATAAAAGAACTAAAAAATAAAAGTGCTATTATTGTTGAAAACGGTAATTACAAAAGTGGTATTTTTGACACTAAGCAACTTGGTAAAGGTGCAAATGGTGGATTAATACATGCAACATGGAAAGACTGTGGACATCTAAGAACACAAAAGTTTATTGATACACTTAATAAAGTTGCTACAAACTGGCTTTTGTACGAAGGTTTTAGTGTTGGATTGAAAGATATGCGTATATACAATAAAAAATCAGAAGAAGAAATAGAAAATGCTGTATTAAAAGGTTTTAAAGAAAGTGAACAGCTTATTCAACGTCTTTACACTGGAGAAATTAAAGCACTTGTAACAAATAGTGTACGTATGCAGTTTGAAAAAGATATTGCTACAAAATTACAAAATGTACGTACTGTTGCAGATAGTATTACAAACAATGCTATTGAACTGGATAATCGCATGGACATGATGATTACTGCAGGATCAAAAGGATCAAAAAATAATACTATTTCCATCATTTCGATGCTTGGACAACAAAATATTGACGGAATACGAATTCAAGACACCATGGATCATCGTCCATTACCATTTTTTGAAAAAGATGCTGTTCATCCAGTTGCACGCGGATTTATTCGAAACTCGCATTATTCTGGTTTGAATCCAGTAGAATATTTGTATCATGCAATGGAGGGTCGTCTTGGTGTTATTTCAACAGCTATTAATACAGCAGAAACAGGATATATCCATAGAAAACTTATCAAGGTGATGGAAGATCTAAAAGTATATTACGACGGTACTGTAAGAAATGCACACAATGTAGTTATTCAACCAATGTACGGTTACGACGGTTTTGATGGTTCAAAAATCGAAAAGCAAGAATTATTTAATGACGAAAACGAGTTCGATACTATTTATATTGCTAGTGAAGACGATTACGAAAAATTTATGACAGAAGAAGCATATGAAAGCATAAATGAAACTAATAAAATAGTCCTTCAAGACGAAATTAGCTGGCTAAAGGTTGATATGATATATTGCAAAACTAATCATATAAGTTATGTTGAAAGTCCTGTTAACTATAACAGAATTATTAAAGACGTAATTCATAAATACAATTTGAAAAATATGAAAAAATGCACTATTTCTACTGTTGATATTGTTAATAAGGTTAATAGTTTATTTGATTATTTAATAATGGACGATTACAAGGAAATAAATGAAATAATACAGCGTGGTTTCAAGGTATTAACAAGACAGCGACTTGCATCAAAAATTCTTATGAAGCATAAATTTAACCAAGAAGCTCTTGAATATTTGATTGAACAAATTAAGTTTATGTATATTGACTCTGTTATTAACCCAGGAGAACTCGTTGGTATAATAGCTGCACAGTCTATTGGAGAACCATGTACACAACTAACACTTGATTCTTTCCATAACACTGGTTTATCAAAGGGAACAAACGTTGCAGGAGGTATTCCTCGTATTAAGGAATTAATGGAAAATTCAAAAGATATGAGAACACCATCTGTTAATATTGTTGTCAAAAAGCAAGTATACGAAATGATTGAAAGCAGTAATATTAAGGAATCAAACGTATTAATCCAAAAGAAAATTCAAGATATTGCCAACTATATTAGCCAAGTAAAGTTGGTAGATATTATTGACAAAAATTATGACATTGAAACGTTTTATGACATTAGCGACAAAAATAGCGTTGAACAACAAGACCAAACAATGTTATCAGAGTTTTACAAGTATTATGAAATTGTTACCGGTAATGAATACATACAAGTACCAAATAATATTGTTATTAGATTTGTGTTGGATAACTATAAAATGTATACAAACAACTTTTTAACAGGAGAAATAAAGTATGCTATTGAATCTAAGTATCCCAATTATCAAGTAATAATTTCAAATGACAATGCAAATAATGTTGTTCTTAGAGTAAGAACAGATCAAACTGATACTCGTAAAGTAACTCGACAAATAAAAGATGTTATTATTCGAGGTGTAAGTAAAATAAATCGAGTAGTTGTACAATCCGAAAAATCAAAAGACAATAATAATTGGTTAATAGACGACGAGTGGTTAATTCAAACAGAAGGTACTAACTTAGCGACTATTTTAACAATCAATGAAGTCGATAAGTACAAAACATTGTCAAATAAAGTGGAGGAAGTATACGAACTTTTTGGTGTTGAAGCAGCACGTGCAGTACTATTAAATGAAATTTACAACGTTCTTAAAAATAATGCTACTATTTCAATGCGACATCTCGAACTATTATGTGATAGTATGACATATCGCGGTTACATTATATCCGTGTCTATTCATGGTGTAAAAAAGATAGACAGTGGTCCTCTTGCAAGAGCATCTTTTGAAGAATCAACAAATGAACTTACAAAAGCAGCAGTATACCATGAAAATGACAATATGAATGGAGTAAGTGCAAATGTAATGTTTGGGCAATACCTAAAAGCAGGAACAACTGATTTTGAATTACTATTAGATGAAAATATGGTGTTAAATAACGAATATGAAGAATCATATGAAGAAGAAGTAGCAGACGTCGACTTTATATACGAAGAAATAGTAGACGAATATTGCCAAGAAGATAACTTCGATTTAACATTCGATTTTTAAAATTTATACCATCAATGCAGGTGTTTTAAAGCGTCCGTCGGTTAGATGTTTAAAAACTCTAAATCAATTACTTTATTACTTTTTTCGTACAAAAGCTTCATATAGTTATTATATAAGTCAATCGATGGAATAAACCCATTAATAGCATAATAATCACCAGTTGCATTAATTTGTTCAATTATTTTATTGTGCCTTTCTTGCATCGCTCTTTCATCAAGTATTTTCCGATACTCTATTTTAGCTCTTTCTCGTACTTCTTTCATAATAATATTTTCTTGTTCTTGTTGTTCGTGTTCTTTTATTTTTTGATGATAGTCATGCATCATTCTTTCGTGTATAGCCTTTTTTTGCATTTCAATCCACTGGTTATATAAGCGGTTATGTTCAGCATTTTTTTTATTTAAAAAATTTTCACGTTGTTTTTCTATGTCTTTTAGTAACATAGACCATCGCATGGTTACAAGTCTTTTTATCTTTGGATCATAATCAAATTCATCCTTAATTGAATCTTGTGAATCTTGTAAATCTTGTGAATCTTGTGAATCTTGTAAATCTTGTGAATCGTTTTTATATTGCTTTTTGTAACGTCGTTGTCTTCTTGGGTAAATAAAATCTTCTTGTATCGATTCTATAGAAGAACAAGTACTAATTGGTACAGAATTCGGGCTTGTTGATCCTGAACTATTTTCACGAGTTTTTTTACCTCTTCTTCTTTTTTTGTATTCTGTTTTAGGTGAATTTACTTTGAGTACTTCAAAACCGTTAAATTTCTCCATTGTAAAGGAGTATATTTAATACTGAGTAAAAAGAATTTCTAAATGGTTTTTATTGTTGTACTTGTGTAATATTATTTGCCTTTACGTTATTTTTTTCGGATTCTTCAACACTGTTCAAATACATAACAAGTCCCCAAACAAGAGCAGAAGAAATCAAAGCTTCTTGCATTGTTCGTCCTGCTTGCCACAAAAGCATAACAGTAACAAAGAAACGCATCCACATATTGCTAAATAGGTCTACCAAAACAGTGGGAAGTACAGGGAAAATAGTAGCAAAACCTAAACCACTAATAACTGTGGCAAATGCATATTGATACTCAGAAGGGATAATACTAAAAAGATCCATATAAAATACTTAATAAAATAAAATGGTTCCTAATAATAATATTACTATATATTATGAACTGATGTACAAAAATTATATAACAGCTGTATGTAAGCAGTTATTTTACAAAAAAAATCCGTTTTATTATAGCTCTGATAAAATAAATCATGTACATCACGATATATTATGTCAAAACCAAAATACACACATTCCTATTAAAGTAATTGAACACATAACTCCTCTTATGATAGACAGTTTTTTTGAAATTGAACACGATTGTTATCTAAATAAATGGAAAGTTCTAAAAAGCCCTAAAATACCTCAATATTCAAGAATTTACTTTGAAGAAATAATTAATGCAGACTATAACAAGCTCATAAATATGATTTATTACAGAAACCAAGAACCTCATATAATACACGGTATAACTAATAAAAATAACATAATGTTACATGAAGAAACAATGTCATTATTATACAAAAACAAAGGAAATGTTTATGTACAAGCAAAAGATAAAGGTCTTTATCATACTGGAGACGATATAATGGATTTTAATGTAAAAAAATACAATGCAAAACAAATGTTAAAATTTAAATCAATAGTTATTTCAAGCAATCACATTAGGTTAATATCGTATATTGATTTTAATAGTAATACTTTAAATAGCTCTAATTATAGTCTTGATCTTTACAATTACAAGCTTCCACATCAATTGTACTTTGGTCTAAAATAAACTTGACGCATTTGTCGTATTTCGTCATCGATTATAATATTACTTGTAACAGATTTAAACGTGCGACCACGCAACATTTCAAGTATAAAATACATACTAAATACACCACATTCACTATTTTTATATTGGTGACGGTAGGTATTGCAGTCATAATGCACTTTTACATTGGAACCAATACTTTTATGGAATTCAGTCATATTTTTTATAAGACTGTTTTTAAGTTTCTTTATTTCTTTTGGCAAATCACATACTGCATAAGAATCGTAGTAATATATTCCACCCTTGGGTATATCAACATACATAGCAACCCAGTGAGAACCAGACTTATAGTGAGGATCGAGGTTAAATATAATACCAATATAATGTTTACCCTCTTTGTACAGTCTTGCAATTTTTAATTCGAGTAGTTCAGTGTTTAGCCCATGAAAATCGATTGGTACTGGTCCAAAAAATCTAAAAGAAGGAAAGAATTGTTCATACAATTTCATAGCATCGTCTATATCGCTGGTTGAAAGCCAGTCATTTATCTTTTTTGGTCCTCGAGGTTTAAACTGCTTTTCAAGATTGTGATTATCTTTGTCGGTTTTCAAAAACGTTTGGTCTAACCAACACCATTCAGTATCATTACACTTATTGCTAAGTTTTTGCTGAATAGCATTCCATAAGTCGTCTTTACGAGTAGAACTATTATAAATTATTTTGTTATTGGGATACTTCTTGTTATAACTAGAAGCAATTCTTTTTAGTTGTTCGAGAGTAAAACAAGAGCGACTCCCAGTGCCAATATTTTTATATGCATCAATAGAGCAAGCATTTTTTACAAAATGTGACAAAGGGACACTAATATTGGAAGTTTGCCCTCCGCGATGCCGCATTGATGGTTTATAGTCGTTCATTAATTCATTAAAAGTAAGATTACTCATTATAATAATGTAATATATTTTTAATAGAAATTAGTGATGGTTCAATTATTTCTTTAGTTTCTACAATATCGTCTTTTGATTTACAAGTTTCACAAGATTCACAAGATTCACAAGATTTACAAGTTTCACAAGATTTACAAGTTTCAGACCTCTCTTTTCCTTTGTCAAGAGTTATATACACATGTATTATCATGTCTCCTCTTTCGCGATGTTCGTTTTTCAGAAAGCCATAATTTTTCAATAATAATAAACTACCACCGTTGTCTTTTTTCCATTCAAATAGCGAAACACATAGGTCATTTGCCCATTTTATATTTAAACAAGTTTCGTGCCCATAAATCGGATATTCAACAAGAATATGATCTTGTTTAAACCGTGTTATATTAAAACAATTTTTAAGCTTAATATTAAATATAATATCACCACATACGGTGCTTGTTTCGGATATTTGGTGCCCTTCATGAGGTAATTTAAATTTTTCATAACACAGTGTTATTGTAAACTTTTTTGTTTCATTATTCTTAAAACGTCTTCGTTTAACAGCTACTTTAGTGATTTTTCCAGTATATACATCTTCAATAGATGCATTAATATTAACTGTTACATCTTTTATGCGAGATCCTAAATCTTTTGCAAATGCATGCGTTGATTTCAGTGTATTAAAAATATTATTTTCATCACCAATAAGGTTATTTGCCAAATTGAATATTTTATCTTGGTCTGTCATAATATTTCCAATATTTGAAAATAAAGTACCCATTATGTCGTTAGTACCGATCAAGTTATCAAACAATCCGTAGTCGTGTACCATAATAAATATGTCATTTTGAGTAAACTGCTCTTTAAAAAAATTAATTGGATCAAAGTCTTCCCAGTCATCTAACTCTGTTTCTGGATTCGAAAGCAACACTGTGCATGCTTCTGAAATTTCCCTAAACTTTTCTACGTCTCCTCCTTTATCGGGGTGATGCGTAAGAGCTAGTTTTCTGTAAGCCTTTTTAATTTTTTCATTATCGTCACCATCATCAAGTTCTAATATTTTGTAACACTGCTTTTTAGATCGCATTATAATGTCACTAGATTATTTTTAGTAGCAAATTAAGCACATAAAAAATGATTTTAAAATGAAATAATATAAAATGACTAAGTTTAAAATAAGTTACAAAAAACTTTATTTAATAGAAAAAGAAAAAAATAAAGAACAAGAAGAAGAAATAAAAAAATTAAATGAAATTATTGAAGAACTAAAAAAAGAAAAAGGTTATTTGTGTTTAAAAAATGGAAAAAAATACGAAGAAACAAATTATAATATTGTTAAATATTGTAAATTAAATGATAAACCTTTTAATACACAAAAATCTGTAGAAGAATTAGGAGGCGCAACAAGTAAAAATGATTTACAATGCAATTTTCAAGAAGAAAAAGATTTTGGAATAGAAATAAAAAAATATAATACACCAGATTGGATGCAATGTAGTATAAAATATAATGATGAAACAAAAAATTGGGAATCATCAATCAAATCAAAAATTCCATTGGAAAGTAAAAAAGTTTTTGATGAGTTATTAAAAAATATAAAACTATTTGATGGAAAAATTCCACCATTTATGGAAAAAAAATTAACGCACAAAGAATGGATTACGATAAAAAATCAAACAACACAATGGGATGATACGTACATAACTGTTCCTTCTGATACTATTTCAAAATTATATGATGCAAAAAACACAAATTATATACAAATCAGTAAAGGTTATGGACTATTTCATACTGGTAATGACATTTGTAATTTTGGTATTCCATTATTTGAAAATGAACAACAAATTAGAATAAGAACAAAAATACATGCAAAAAATAAAAAAGGATATTGCAGTATTTCAGTAATGGCTTCTTGTCAACCAAAAAATGTAAAGAACATTATACCATCTAAATATTCATTAGATTGTGTAGAAAGATTACCACCATCATTGGTTTATAATAATAATCTCTGATGATTGTTTGGATTTATTCATGCCATAACTCCAATTGGTTTCAATGATTTTAAAATTTTTGTACAAATTTTTTATGTACTCGCAATTATTGTAAGTCATAAACCAATTTTTCTTTATTTTTAAACAATCAAAAAGTTTATTGTGGTCAAATGTTTCATGCATATCACCGTTATTTCCATATAATTTAGATGATTTTTCTAAATAATAAGGTGGATCTAAAAATAATAAATTTTTTTTACTTTGATTATTTTTTACAAAATCTTCAAAATCAAAATTATAAATATTAAATTTTGACAAATTTAATTTATTTATTTTATCAATTGAAGATTTTGTAAATCTTTTTTTAGATGATTCTAATGAAAACCCACCAGATAATGTAGAACCATTAAAAGAACAACGATTTATAATGAAATACATAACACTTTGTTCATACGAATTTTCGTTTTCCATTATTTCTTTTCGCAAATTAATAAATTTTTCTTTTGTAATATTTAAAAGATTTTTATTAAGTTCGTCGCAAAGTTTTTTATTTTCATTTTTACAAGTATTCCAAAAATTATAAAGAGGAACAAATTTATCATTTGCAATAATATTTAATCCATAATTATTTTGAATATGAAATTCAAATGAACCACCACCAAAAAATGGCGAAACTAAATTATCAAAATCGTTTGTATTAAAATTATTTATTAAAATATTTTCTAATTTTTTACATGCTCTTGTTTTTCCTCCTGGATATCGTAACGGTGATTTATTCAAAAACTTTTCAACTATTTGAATACCTTCGATACCATCAATTAATTGGTCCATTATATAATATTTTTTCTTATAATCATTTTTACAAAAAATGATTTAAGTATAGCAAATAATAAAATGAGTTATAATACTGTTACTAACTTACCTTGGAAATATATATTGGATAATTTTCCATGTCTTTTATCTGTTGTTCCAACTAAATTAAAAACACCATTTGTATGTGCATTGGCAGTATCATGGGAAAATGATTATTGGGTACATGTTCCTCCACATTTAATCGAGGATACACTTGTATTAATGCCGTATATGGTTGATAACAGTTTTGGTAAATGGTATGTCCATGATGATAGACATTTAATCAAAACTTGGACACGTGAAGATATAAAAGATTCAAATGGAAAACGTGTTAAATACGAACACCCATATAATGAAACAAAAACTGAATACAAACAAAACAGTGGATGTACATTTTGTTGTGCCGAAACAGAAGATTTTTACCAAAAAGAAGAATATGAAACTCTAATTGGTAAAAAAATATGCGAAGATTGTTATTCAGAATATATTTAAAAAATAAAAATTTTTTTTAATTACTTTGAATCAGCTAAATTATATTTTAATAGAAATAGTTCAATTGACATACAAAATAAAATTAACGCAATTCAATATGACATAATTATTAAACAAATATACATTAAAATTTCAATGGTGTAAAAAAACTGATTATAATATATTAAAAAACAAATGACACTTATAAGCTTGAGAGAATACGGATACGCTATTAACGATGACAAAGAACAACGCACTTATTGTATGCAACAATGCTTGGATCAAAATAATACATCTGAGTTCATAAGACATTGCTTATATGTTGGACAATTCCAAGAAATAATTTTGGACGATTTTTTGTCTCTTGATATTGGTCTTGATGAAAATACAAAGTGGAAAATTTTGGAATTAAAACGCAAGCATGGTTATCATGATGCTAAAAAGGAGTTTAAACAAAGAATTGAAGACATCGAATACAAAAATGATAATTTGCAAAAACAAGTTTTTGAATTAAAACAACACAAAGACGAACTCGCGTTTATGGAGCAGTACATTGATATGCTTCGAAATAAAATTATAAAGCTAACTAATGACGAAGAAATGGATTGTAATCCAAGAAAAAGAACATTTTCACGCTACAACGCTTTGTAATAATATAAATTTTAATTACTTTATTTATATAAATGAAACAAAGTGTTAACGTTATTTATTACAACAAAGAATACAATTTTGGAGACCAACTATCACCATTTATTGTACAGTCATTATTAAACAAAGAAGACTATGATTTGACACATAATTTAAAAGATCAAACAAATAATATAATAGCAGTTGGGTCATACATTGAAAAAGCAAAAAAACACACTCATATATGGGGGTCCGGTATTATAATTAAAAGCAGTAAAATTGCAAAAGAATTATCTAATGTACACGCAGTAAGAGGTCCATTAACACGGAATTTACTTTTATCTAAAAACATAGAAGTACCTAAGATATACGGAGACCCTGCATTACTATTACCAGAATTTTACAAACCTAACCTAAAAGAAGAGCTAAAAGAAAAAATTGTTGTTATACCCCATAAATCTAATTATTCAAAGTACAAAGACCAAACGTTAGACAGTAAGTTTTACCTTGTTTCACCAATGGACAACTGGAAACACGTAATAGATTGCATAGCTTCATGTAAAGCTGTTGTGTCGGAGTCATTACATGGATTAATTTGCGCAGATGCTTACAAAATTCCAAATTTATGGCTCTATGAATACGGTCTTACATACGGTAATTTTAAATTTAGAGATTACTTTATGAGCCAAAAAAGACCATTGACACAAATTAAAACGCTTAACGATTTTGACATAGCGTTATGCTACAACGAAGGTAATAAAATTGACTGTAATGAACTAAAAAATGCATTCCCATATAAAAAATGATTAATGTTTGTTGAATAAGTATATGGATATCAGAGTTGTTAAGTTTGTGTTAATTGAAGCAGAGCGTGGATACAATCCACCTGGAACATTTTCATTGGTTGAAGAAATACAACTCAAAGAAAATCAATTTGTTGAAGATGCATTAAACAGTGTCATTGGAAAAAATCTTGGACAAAATTTAAATTCCATTTATGGTGCAGAAAATAATATTTTTCCGGCAAAGCATTATGAAGAACTTATTGATAAAATTGAAAAAACAAATGTTTTCAATAAACCTTACGAAATTATTTATATAAATGAAAATGGTGACTTAATACGTCACCAAATTCAAAAAAATGCAGTTTTTGAATATGCAAAACAAGAATATCAAAAATGTTTTATGGAAGATAACGAAATGGTTATGACAGATTTTGTTGAAAAATATAATTTCACAAAAAAGAAACGGATTATGAAAAAACAAAAAGATTTTGTTAAAAAAGTTTTTGATGAATTGTATGAATATTTTGAAGCAAATGATAAATCGGATATTACAGATTGGTTATTAAACATGGTAAATTCAATTAACTACAGAATAAGTAACGAAATTTTATTTGAAGATTATCAATATTTTTGTGAAGAACAATTAAAATATATGGTGATGCAAGAGGTCGACGAAGATGATGATGTTATTGATACAATGGTTCAATACATAATTGATGCAATAAACAACAATTTAAAGGACTAAAAGGACTAAAAACAAAAAAACTGATTTAATTATACTTTAATTATATATGATCAACACATTACAAAAACACGACTATAATTCTAATAATATGGAATCATTTAGACTACAAGCATTGCATAATATTATTCAAGACATTGGTTTAAACGCTACATATGAGTTGTGTATGAGTTCTGGAAATACTCAAATTTTGTGTGATCTAACTGAAGTGGCATCCGATATGTTATCAAAAGAGCAACTTATCTGTTGTTACACGCTTATCAAAGACAAACAATATTATGACATTAAGTTTTATACAAGACAAAATGAAATGTTACAAAAAAATGAATGTATGTATCAAGATTATACATTCCGATAAATAAAAAAAAATACTTTACTTTAAATCTTTTATTATAGTATGACCAGAAACTTTTTTTAAATTTTTATTTACTTTTATTTTATTATTTTTAATTCCATAAATGTGACTATTTTTTGGAATTTCATTTTTATTAATTTCATATTTAGAAAAAAATTGCATTAAAAAAGTTGGAGTTAATATTTCATATGCTTTATTGTGTTTTTGATATTGTGAATTTTTTTTACTTTTACCATTATTATTTATAAATTTTTTTATAGAATTACTAAAAACGGTTCCACCATTTTGAAAATATGTATCTAACAACATAAAAATATCAAAAGATTTATTTGCTTTTGTTGTAATATTAACATAACTTAAATTATTATCTGATATAAATTCGTTATTTAATAATGGTTTTGATTTAATTGAAGAAAAACCATGATCATGAATCTTTCCAATATATTTTGTTTTTATTTTATAATACTTATTATTAAAATAATAATATAAATTTGTTTCTTGTTTAAGTTTTTTTACTAAAACATTATCATTTCTTAAATCGTTGTGTCTAAAATCTGGATAATAACTTTGAATAATACCAAGTGTTAATATAATTTGAATTAAAACTTTTTCTATTTCTTTTTTATCTTTAATATTTTGTTGCATATCAAATAAATCCATATCACATGATTCAATTAAAAAACTATAACCATTTTTACACAAATTGTGCCCATAATAAGTTACAATGTTTGGTGTTAATTGATTAAAAACAAAATGAATATTTAAAAATATATTCATTAATAATTCACCACATGCATTTTCAATTGAATCATTATAATAATGTGTGTTTATAAATTTATAAACATAAGATTTATCATTAAATGATATTAATCTTGCTACACCAAACGATCCTTCACCAAGTTTTTTATATTTTTCCATTTTTTTGTTATCACATACGGTAAGCTTTTTTGCAATACTAAAATCATAATCGTATTTTACAATATTTGTGTATGCGTTAGGATCAATAATATCTTTTATAAAAAATATTTTTGGTAAATTTGTACATAATGACATTCTTTATATACTTAAGAAATAAATTAAATGGAGACTACAATAGAAGAAGTATATGAATATGTTTCAAAAGATATAACTTTATTAGAGCAAGTACCAGATGAAATATTAGAAATTATATTAAACAAGCTAATTGAAAATAATTTATGCAATAAAGAAGAAGTATTGGATATTTTAATGAACCGCACTAATTTAAATTAATAAGTAATTGTATATGATGGAACACGATAATATACCACAAGAAATTAGATCAAAATATGATTATATTAAATCAAATAGTAGTATTCGAAGTATATACGAAAATGCTGCTTTAAATGGTCATCTAAATGTTATAATAACTTTACATAAAAATAATCTTATAGGATTTACAAGAAAAATTATGGACTATGCTGCTTCTGGGGGGCATTTACATGTAGTCAAATGGCTACACGAAAATCGAAGCGAAGGATGCACAACGGATGCTATGGACAAAGCAGCTAAAAATGGGCATCTGCATGTAGTAAAATGGCTACACGAAAACCGAAGCGAAGGATGCACAACGGATGCTATGGACAGTGCTTCTTTTAATGGGCATTTGGATATAGTCAAATGGCTACATAAAAACAGAACCGAAGGAGCTACAACGTGGGCTATGGACGGTGCAGCTGAAAATGGGCATTTACATGTAGTCAAATGGCTACACGAAAACAGAGATGAAGGATGTTCGTGGGCTATGGATAATGCAGCTGAAAATGGGCATTTGGAAATGGTAAAATGGCTATACGAAAACACAATCATAGTAGCTACCATTTGGGGTATGGAAGGTGCTGCTATAAACGGACATTTACATGTAGTCAAATGGCTAGACGAATACCAACCTGTAATACCTTCAATGTATGCTATGGAAAAAGCAGCTGAAAATGGGCATTTGGATGTAATCAAATGGATAGAAGAAAACGAACCTACAGGAGCTTCAACCGATGCTATGGACAATGCAGCTGGAAACGGGCATTTGCATGTAGTCAAATGGTTACACGAAAACCAAATTGCAGAAGCTACAAAGGGTGCTATGAATTGGGCTGCTTATCATGGGCACTTACATGTAGTCAAATGGCTACACGAAAACCGAACTGAAGGATGTACAAAGGATGCTATGGAATATGCTGCTTATAATGGGCACTTACATGTAGTCAAATGGCTACATGTAAACCGAACTGAAGGATGCACCGAGTGGGCTATGGATCGGACTGCGGAAAATGGGCATTTGGATGTTGTGAAGTGGTTACACATAAACAGAACCGAAGGATGCACAACGTGGGCTATGGATGGTGCTGCTGTTCGAGGGCATTTGCATATAGTCAAATGGTTACACGAAAACAGAACCGAAGGTTGTTTAAAGGGTGCTATGGACGGTGCAGCTAAAAATGGGCATTTAAATGTAATCAAATGGCTACACATAAACCGAAGCGAAGGATGCACAACGGATGCTATGGACAAAGCAGCTGAAAATGGGCATTTAAATGTAATCAAATGGCTACACATAAACCGAAAAGAAGGATGTACAGAGGATGCTATGGACAAAGCAGCTAAAAATGGGTATTTAAATGTAATCAAGTTTTTACACGAAAACAGAACCGAAGGTTGTACGGTGGTAGCGATGAATGTTGCTGCGGGAAATGGGCATTTGGATGTTGTTATTTGGTTACATGAGCATCGAAAGGAAGGATGTACAACATGGGCTATGGATAATGCAGCCGAAAATGGGTATTTGGAAATGGTAAAATGGTTACACGAAAACCGAAAAGAAGGATGTACAGAGGATGCTATGAAGAATGCAGCTAAAAATGGGTATTTAAATATTGTGAAGTTTTTAAGAATAAATAGACCAGAAGTAAGGAGTTATGATATTGATCGTATTACAGAAGGACCAATAAGAGACTGGTTAATAAAATATGAAAATGAACATTAAAAAACCACTAACAGTTGAAGTTATACCTCCTTTAAAAAATATATTTTTTACTTTATGCACTTTTTTCTATGCATAAATTATAATGGTGCGGTCAATAACTAGACGTAGATCTCTCAATAATATTTTAACGAGAAGAAGGCGTCGTTCCCCCAAACGTACTTCTAAAAGACGTACTTCTCCTAAGCGTACTTCTAAACGACGTACTTCTCCCAAGCGTACTTCTAAACGTCGTACTTCTCTCAAACGTGCCTCTAAACGTCGTACTTCTAAACGTCGTACTTCTCTCAAGCGCCGTTCTCTCAAGCGTACTTCTAAGCGTCGTACTCCCAAACGCACTTCTAAGCGTCGTTCTCCCAAGCGTACTTCCAAGCGTCGTACTTCTCCCAAACGCACTTCTAAGCGTCGTACTTCTAAGCGTCGTTCTCCCAAACGCACTTCTAAGCGTCGTACAAGCAAAAGAGTTAAACAATCTGGTGGAAGTATAGAAGTATCTATTAATCCTGATAGATTAGATGTACTCGATTATAGTAACCAAACATTCAAATCAGATAATGTACTAAGTTTTAGTAAAACAATAAATGATAACAGGAAAAAAATTAAAAAAGCAATTTTCGAAAATACAAAATTCAATCCAGAAACAATTTCTTATTTAGGTGAACTTTCAAGACTTACAAAACTACAATCGTTAGACTTTACTAATGCAAATTTTGATGGTAATTCAAGGGGTAGTGTTTCTTCTGTTACAACACCCATTGCAAATCTTAAACATATTGTACATTTAAATTTATCAAATTTAGGTTTTTTAACCGAACAAGAAGTAAGTGCAATAGCTTCTGTTTTATATAGTTATAAAAATTTACAAAGTTTAGTTATGCAAGATACAAAATTGAATCCTAATAGTTCTATAAGATTAATAGATAGCTTAAAAAATAAAAAAATGAAAATAATTAATTTTGGTAATTCAAATATTGGAATTGAAGGTGTGTCAAAAATACAAGAAAATATTGATACCAGTAAATTAGAACATTTGGGATTATCAGGAAATAACTTAGGAGACAAGCAAGAGGGTAATTATACTGGAATGATTAAATTAAGTCAATTAAATGTTTTAGCACCTAACATAAAAGGTTGGGGCGGATTAAATACTTTAAATATTTCTAACAATAAAATTACTGGCGAAGGTTTACAAATTTTGATACCATTTTTAATTAAACAAAAATTTCTACGTGGATTAGATATTTCAAAAAATAAAATAAGTAACGATGCTTTTAATTATTTCTCTGGTACCTGTTTAATAAAACTTGTCAATTTAAATACTTTAATTGTTAGCGATATTGATATTACAGGAGAAGGAATAAACAATCTACCAACTGCATTAAGAAAAATGAAAAATTTACAACGCTTTGATATTTCTGACAATAAATTAAAACCAAAAGATATTGCATATATGTCACTTTCATTTTGTAATACAGGTATGAATTTTATTAATTACGCTAATAAACAAGAAGAAAGACCATACATTCCCATTCCTACGTATATGTCTAATAATAATATAGTGAGAGAAAAAACACAAAAAATACAAAAAGGAGAATTAAATAAAGGAAAAAATATTCATACCATATCAAACAATGATAACGTAAAAGAACAACATAATGATTTTATATCTATAATTAATAATATAAATTTGGATGATAAATTGTTTAAAGATATTAGTAATGATGATAAAATTAAAATTGTAAATTACATTAAAAAATTCCACAAAAATGATAATAAACAAGGTAAATACAAAAATATAAAACATAGATTTGTTGAAAAAAATAATGATAAAAATGATCAATTTAAAAAAATGTTTATAACTTCAATGGTTCTTAATTATATTAATGATAATAATAATAATGATAATAATTTAAAAAATAATTTAACTAATTATTTAAGTAATAACATTTCACAAATAAAACCATTAAGTTTAGATGATTTAGAATTATTTACCAAACTAATTAATTATGGAAAAGAGAACGACTATTATAAATCAGTAAATAAATGTTATCATAATAATTATAAAATTAATAATTTAAATGAAATTAAAAATAATACTAAACACTTTTCAAGTTATTATAATAAAAATTGTATACAAATAAACAATACTAATTCAAACCCTGGTACCCCACAAAATAATAATCCACCCATTAATAACCGATCATTTAATCCAAACTCTGGTAACTCACAATATAATTCAAACCTTGGTAACTTAAATACTCCAATATTAGATGAATATAAATATAAATTCAACCAATAAACACAATTTTATTATAATATATAAAGGACGCTATTAAAAATATTTTCTTTACATATTATATAAACTTATGGTTTCTACCAGACGAAAGTACAAAAGATCCTCTAGAAAAAGAGGTTCTTCCAAGCGTAGAAACATGCGAGGTGGTGCTGATGCTCCTCCTCCATTTGGACTGGTCGTAAATGGTCCAAAGACTAAAGAAGAATTGCAGCGTTTTTTGCAAGATAAACTTTATGATGAAACTGGTATCAATATTCGTAATAAACTTGAAAAATTATCTTTTGCAAATAACTCCACTGTTTCGGATGATTTCTTTATGGGATTACATGCGGTCCCTTCCGACAACTCAAAAAAAACTGATAAAAAAGCTTACAGAGAAAAATTGAAAGAGATTGATTTCACTGGTTTAAAGCTTACTGATAGTAATTTGAAATCTTTTTCCGAACAAACAATATCTGCATTGACATCTCTTGAAATAGTTGTTTTTAAGAATCATACTTTTACAATGGCTCAAATTACAACAATGAAACCAGTTTTTAGTAAATTAAAAGAAATTACTATGCATAACTGTGGTATCAATGATGAAATGTTTGCTTTTATTTACAAAAACTTGAACAAAAATGCAACACATATTGATTTTTCCAATAATAATATTTACCTTGCAACCAACAAGTTGAATAAATCTAAAACGAAGAATAAAGTCGAAACATTCACAAATGTTTTTGATGACCGATTGGGAAGTCTTATTAACATTGATTTTAAGAACAATAAGATTGGTGTAGATGTTCCTAAACAAAATGGTGGTTTTATGGCTACTGTTCAAAACTTCTTGTATGGAGGAGCTGAGCAACAAGCTGCCTCTGCTCCCAATAAACAACAAGCTGTTCAAGCTCCTATTAAACAATCTCCTTCTACACAACCTCTTGCTTCAAGACAACAAATGAAAAATAATGCTCAAGCTGCTGCTGCCCCAAATAAACCAATTAACCCATCTGCGGGTATAATAAATTTGGTACAAATTATTAATAAGGCTGGCGGCAGTTTGAAAAATTTGTATTTGTCTGGAAATCAACTCGGTGATACAAATGTCACATATATGATGAACAATATGAAAGTCAAAAATCTTGAAGACATCTCACTTGAAAATAATAACATCGGTGATGCTGGTTTAGCTAAAATATCAGAATACAAAGAATTTTCAAAACTTAAAACACTTGATTTGAGTGATAATTCATTTACCTCTTTGAAATCGTCTTTAATTTTGAATTCATTGTTGTTTAATATGAAAGAATTGAAAGAAATTGATCTTAAGAAGAATGATATTACTGATATTTTTATGAGACAAGCAAGTGAAAATATTAAGAAATTGGAGAGTATTGATATCCGCAATACAAATGTAACTGCTGCTCGATATATTGAATCACAAACAATGATGCCCAATGTTACAATACAGTCGAATCATTCTCTTAAACAAAAAGCTGCCATACAAGCTTTGCAAGCTAAGCAAAAAGCTGCTATGATGAAAATGCAAGCGCCTATGTCTGCTTCCATATCAACAATTGCTAGTCAGAGAAAGCAAGAACAAGCTATGTCAAATTCTATTATTAACGAATTGCTTTCTGAAGCTAGTGTTGTTCCTGTTGCTGTTCCTGTTTCTCGTACTTCTTCTAGACGTACCTCTAAGAAGCGCAAGTCTCCTAAGCGCAAGTCCTCTAAGCGTAAGTCCTCTAAGCGCAAGTCCTCTAAGCGCAAGTCCTCTAAGCGCAGATCTTCCAAGAAGCGCAGATCTTCTAAGCGAAGAAGCATGAAGGGAGGTATGTATGACCTTGCTCAAGAAGGTGGTCGTCGCAAGCGAAGAAGTGGAAAGCGCAGATCTTCCAAGAAGCGCAGATCCTCTAAGAAACGCAGATCCTCTAAGCGTCGAAGCATGAAGGGAGGTAAGCGCAGAACTTCTAAGAAGCGCAGATCTTCCAAGCGAAGAAGCGGAAAGCGAAGAAGCGGAAAGCGAAGAAGCCGTAAGTAAATATTTTTTTAATTCTCTCGTAATACACACGAGACAAAAATAAATTTAATTGTTAAATATTATTTTAATACTATCA